>Ga0209184_1000060_pt1 | contig 143170 bp, 115 predicted proteins | sample EN8Hudsemesocosm_2_FD_184627 | JGI IMG/M metagenome (GOLD analysis project Ga0209184, IMG submission 184627) | Methane-oxidizing microbial communities from mesocosms in the Hudson Canyon - EN8C Hudson Canyon (SPAdes) (version 2) | ecosystem: Environmental > Aquatic > Marine > Cold seeps... | reverse complement strand
AAGTAATATATAAGCGATTTGCAATTTGTTTGGCCAGTTCAGGGGTGGCATTACCCGCAAAAATCTTCATGTCAGGCACAGTCAGTTCCTCAGAAACTTTTGACATTAATAGTAGTAGCTAAAACTCACACTAGTAGCGTGTGTTTGTTCTAGCAAATTATTTGATTCTTTACTTGTCCAGACTCTCGATAACAGTAGTAAATGGTGATTTATTCAAGCCTTGAGCAACAAAAGACTCTATTCCCGAAGGCAGTTTTTGCTGTATCTCACATGCTTCTTTTTCACTATGAAAACGTGAAAATATACACGCACCTGTTCCTGTCATTCTAGACGGTGCGTATTCTATCAACCAAGCTAGTAGCTTGGCAACCTCATCGTAATGTTTTATTACCATGGTTTGGCAATCGTTATGATATTTCTCAACTTTAAATAAATCTTTGTCGCAATAGGTTTTGCTAAAATCCTCGCTTGCGAGTTTCGTTGTGTTTCTAGGTAAATCAGATGATGTAAAAACACTAGCAGTTGAAATACTTACTTTAGGTTTACATACCAAATACCAAGATTCTTTAGGCTGTACAGCCGTTAGGTTTTCACCAATGCCTCGGGCGAAAGCAGAAAATCCATGAACAAAAATAGGTACGTCTGCACCTAAAGTTAAACCAAAGTCAGCCAGTTGCTCCGTAGAAAAGTTGCATTGCCAAAGTGAATTTAGCGCAACCAAAATTGTTGCAGCATTTGAAGAACCACCGCCTAAGCCACCGCCCATAGGCAGTTTTTTCTTAATACGAATTTTTGCGCCAAGTGACTTAGTTAGTTCTGTGCTTTCTTTAAAAGTGGGCTTTTGAAGCATTTTCTTTTGAAGTGCTTTTTTCTGGAGTAAGAGTGCCGCTTTTACAATTAAATTATCTTCATTGCTTACACCATCAATGGGGGTTAGTAGTTTTATTTCTGAATTTTCAGTCACTAATATTTCTATGGTGTCGCTATAATCCAAAAATTGGAATAAAGTTTCTAATTCGTGATAGCCATCTTTTCGTTGACCAACAACATGCAAAAATAAGTTAAGTTTTGCAGGAGAGGGGAATTTATAGAAGTTGTTTGTGTTTTTATTCATTATTGTCTACTTAAATTCAATAAATACTTAGGTTCAGATAATAAAAAGAAGTTAAAAACCTAATCAGTCTCTTAATTAGTAAAGGACCAGTTTTTAACTGCAACTTTAATTAATAGATCGTCTTTTATAATGGTAAATTTGGTTGCCATTTCAAAGCCATTAAAACGTTGATAGTTTTTGTAATTAATTTTCCATACCGCGTTATGGTAGTAACTAGACATACTTTTGGGCAACTGCGTTTTTTCATCAACCTCAAGTTTGTCATCTGCTTTATAAGGCAAGCCTTTTAACCAAAAGGTTAATGCTTCTGTCGGTAAGGTTAGGCCGGTAAGAGAATATATTAATTGCGATAAATTAGTGCCTCGGTATTCTTTACCATCTACTTTAATTAGATGTTGATTTTGATTCGACTTCAAATGAAGAACATTAATACCCAAATAACTCGTTAGGTTTAATTCTTGTATTTGTTGGTTTTCGTTAACTTGCCAAGTGATGGAGGCGCTTTCTCGCTTGTCTTTTATGCCATTATTAGTTTTGATTTTCTGAATGAAAGCTATTTTTCCATTCAATTGCCACTTTTTATTTTTCAGTAATTGTTCCGCTCTTTGCTCGGATGTGACAGTTTGAATATTACCTTTTAAGGGGAGGGTAGGTTTGGTGGCACAACCTGATAACATGATGCTAGTAATTAAAAATAAGTTTAATAATGAAAAATGTGGTTTGGTCATTTTTTAGTGCACTGCTGAAATAGATAAGTATTGAAACACAGCAACTTAGGCAATTCAACTGCTAGTAATTGGTTAATGTCTTTAAATTACTTGAGATATTTTGTAAAATGGTTTTCTTTTAGTGATTTTTATCACAGATCATATTTTTAAGGCTGAGCTTGCATTATACTTGCTCTGTTAATAAGTAAAATATCAATAGGTTTATTACATTGTCCATAGTTGCTGTTGGAATTAATCACAAAACTGCTCCTGTCGCGGTAAGAGAAAAAATCTCTTTTAACCCCGATAGACTTACTGTCGCGCTACAAGAAATGTTATCGGCAGTGCAATGTCGTGAAGTTGCTATCTTATCCACCTGTAATAGAACTGAACTTTATATTGTTCAAGATGGTGATTTTAAGTTAACTCAAGAACGTTTAGTGCAATGGTTAGAAAGCTACCACAATGTTCCTGCCTCAACTATTTTACCTAGTCTTTATTGGCATCAAGACCAACAAGCCGTAAATCATATGATGCGAGTTGCTTGTGGTCTTGATTCTTTAGTACTGGGCGAGCCTCAAATTTTAGGCCAAATGAAACAAGCCTATAGCCAAGCTAAAGCTGCAGGTTCGATGGCATTAGTCATGGATAGATTGTTTCAACGTACCTTTGGTGTTGCTAAACAAGTTCGAACGGATACAGAAATTGGTGCAAGTGCGGTTTCTGTTGCTTTTGCCAGTGTTAATTTAGCTAAACATATCTTCGCAAGCCTTAATAAAACAAGGGTGTTACTCGTAGGAGCAGGTGAAACTATTGAGTTAGTTGCTAAGCATTTATATGAAAATAATGTTGGTAAAATCACTGTTGCTAATCGAACTATCGAGCGCGCTGAGAATATGGCAAAACAAATTGGTGCTGAAGTTATTACTTTAGCGCAAATTCCTGAGCATATAAGTCAGGCCGATATTGTAATTAGCTCAACAGGTTCTACTTTACCTATCATTGGTAAAGGTATGGTAGAGCAAGCATTAACTAAACGACGTCATAAACCTATATTTATGGTCGATTTAGCAGTACCTAGAGATATTGAAGAGCAAGTTGGCGATTTGGATGATGTGTTTTTATATACCGTTGATGACTTGCAAAGCATTATTGCGCAAAACTTAGAAAGTCGACGCAAAGCCGCTGTTGAAGCTGAAAGTATTGTGAAGAGTCAATCTGGCAGTTTTATGTCATGGCTACGTGGCTTAAATACTCAAGATACCGTTGTTAATTATAGAAAACAGTGTTTAAGCGAACGAGACCTATTACTCGAAAAGGCATTAACTCAACTAAGAAATGGCAAAGATTCTGAAGCTGTTATAGGTGAATTGGCAACTAAGTTAACCAATAAATTTATGCATGCGCCTACCAGTGCTTTACAGTCTGCTGCTCAAGGCGGCGAATTAGATAAACTAATATACCTTCGTGATATTTTTAAGATCGACAGTTCAGATTAGCTGTAAGACCTAGTAAAGCCAAACTTGCTCAAATGTCCTGAAGCTCACACCTTAAACTGGACTGAGTATATAATTACTATTCTTCATCGAGAATAAACTAGCTGCTGTGCAAAAATATTGACTGTGCTAGAATAGCGCCAGTTCAGTTTATCCTAGTTTAATAACACCTTTAATAACTCCAATAAAAGAAAAGATTAATTTAATGAAATCGTCCGTTTATCAAAAACTTGAAGCTTTAGTTGAACGCTTTGAAGAAGTTCAAGCCTTATTATCCGATCCTGAAACTATTGCCGATCAAGACAAGTTTCGTGCTTTATCTCAAGAATTCAAACGTCTAGACGAAGTTACTTCCGTGTTTAAAAACTACCAGACCGCTGAAGATGATTTTGCTACTGCAGAAATGATGCTTAAAGATGATGATCCTGATATGCGTGAGATGGCACAGGAAGAGTTTAAAGACGCTAAAAAAGCGGTAGCAGAATTGGCAGATGAACTGCAAGTTTTGTTATTACCACGAGATCCTAATGACGATAATAACTGTTTTGTTGAAATTCGTGCTGGAGCAGGTGGTGATGAAGCGGCTATTTTTGCTGGTGATTTGTTTAGAATGTACAGTCGTTACTCTGAAAAGCAAGGCTGGAAAATTGAAGTAATGAATACTAACGAAAGTGAGCAGGGCGGTTATAAAGAATTGATTATGAAAATCAATGGTGAAGGTGTTTACGGGCATATGAAGTTTGAATCAGGCGGCCATCGTGTTCAACGAGTACCAGAAACCGAATCACAAGGTCGTGTACATACTTCGGCTTGTACTGTAGTTGTTATGCCTGAAATTCCAGAATCAGAAGCAATTGAAATTAATAAAGCTGATTTAAAAGTAGATACTTTCCGTGCATCAGGAGCCGGTGGTCAACATGTTAACAAAACTGACTCTGCTATACGTATTACTCACATTCCATCAGGGGTTGTAGTTGAGTGTCAAGATCAACGTTCACAACATAAAAACCGTGCTCAAGCGATGTCTGTTCTGCAAGCTCGTTTACAACAAGCTGAAGATGAAAAACGACGTAGTGAAGAAGAATCATCTCGTCGCAACCTAGTAGCAAGTGGCGATCGGTCAGAGCGTATTCGTACCTATAACTTCCCACAAGGGCGTATGAGTGATCACCGGATTAATTTAACGCTTTATCGTTTAAATGAAATCATGGAAGGTAGTCTACAATTGATTATGGAGCCTATCATGCAAGAGAATCAAGCAGACTTGTTAGCTGAGCTCGCTGAGCAGCATTAGTTCGTGAGTGCTCATAAAGAAAAAGACCTGCTTTCACAACAGTTTCAGCTTCGATTAATTGGCGATAACTCTATTGCCAATTTAGTTAATCAAGGCCAAAAACTTCTTCAAGCTAACTCAGATAGCGCAAAGCTTGATGTAGAAATTTTATTATGTTTTGTGCTTGATAAAAAGCGCAGTTACTTGCTTACTTGGCCTGAAAAAGTGCTCAGTGATGAGCAATTGCATTATTTTTTGCAATTACTCGTTCGCCGTATTCAAGGTGAGCCTATCGCTTATATCACTGGCGTAAAAGAATTTTGGTCACTGCCATTAGCGGTATCCACATCTACACTCATTCCTCGTCCAGATACTGAAACGTTAGTTGAATTGGTGCTTGAACAAAATGGTGATAATAAAAATATCAACTGCCTTGATTTAGGCACTGGCACTGGCGCTATTGCATTAGCATTAGCAAGTGAAAATTCAACATGGCAAATTGATGCAGTTGATTTTAATTTAGAAGCAGTGAAACTTGCCCAATTTAATGCAAAAAATTGTAACTTATCGCATGTTAATATTTTTCAAAGTGATTGGTTTTCTAACGTAGACACGGAAAAGAAGTTTGATTTAATTGTTTCAAATCCACCCTATATTGATTGCGAAGATAGCAATTTAAAGCAAGGCGATGTTCGTTTTGAGCCAGAATCGGCACTTATAGCTAACGATAATGGTTTAGCAGATATAAAACATATTGCTGGCATGGCTCGCAACTTTTTAACTGTGGAAGGTAAGTTGTTTTTTGAACATGGCTTTGAGCAAGGGCACGCTGTTCGCAGTATATTATTGAATTTAGGCTTTGAAAAAGCTCAAACAGAACAAGATTTAAACGGTCATGATCGCATTACTTGGGCTGTTTCTCCTGAAAATGAATATAAAAAATAACTTTAATAGGAATTAACAAATGTTTAAACACTTACATATGACTTTAGCTGTGCTAAGTATTAGCTTGTTTACGTTACGTTTTATCTGGACATTGGCCAATTCAGATAAGTTACAAGCTAAGTGGGTGAAAATCAGTCCGCACGTTGTTGATACGCTTTTATTGACAATCGGGGTGGTCATGGCTGTGCAATATTCATTGAATCCAATTGAACATTTATGGTTGGGAGAAAAGTTATTAGCAATCATCGCTTATATTTTTACCGGTTACTACACTTTAAAACTTGCTCGTAATAAGCCTATGCAGATTATTGGTTATCTAGGTGCTATGGGATGGGTTATGTTGATTGTTCGATTAGCCATGACACGTGAGCCATTGTTCTTACTGTAAACACCACTATTTAACTATTAGAAAGTAATTATTACCAATTAATAAAGAATTTATGAATACATTGTTATTGTCCGAACTACAGTCGGAAGAAAAAGATCTATTACAAACATTAGTTTTGCTTGAAGAACATATTTTTCAAGTAAGTCAAACACCGCAACAGGTAGATATTATTGAACCATCGTTAGATGCTTTAGAAATGATTATAGAGCAATGCCAAGCCGTTATCGCGGAAATTGAATCACCACTGGAACAAGCTGAAATATTGTTAAATGAACTTTTTTATCAACACCTTTTCATTGATGATCATAAAACGAATTGGCCGATAAATTCTTTTAAAATCGCCCCCAGTCTCAATCAACGTTTGATGTCACCCATAGTGAAAGCGGTACTTGTTTGTGAAATCATCAGTGCTTGTGGCTTTAATTCAGAGTTGGTTTTTGTGCCGAATAAGGTCATGGTTCGAATTTGTTGTGATGAAAATTATGCCATTGTCATTGATGCTGTAACTGGAGAATCACTAGATTGGCATGAGTTAGATTTACGTCTTGAAGAGCTTGACGGCGACCCAAGTCAGCATGAATTTGCGAGTATGGGCCGACAAGTTATTTGGGTGGAATATTTAAGTTCATTAAAGAATGCATTAATTCGGGAAAAAGCTTTTGAGCAAGCGCTAACGTGTGTCGATTTATTACTGTCATTAAACCCTGACGATCCACTGCAGCGTCGTGACCGTGGTTTTTTGCTTCACCAGCTAGATTGTTTTAAAGTGGCGGTAGATGATTACCGTTATTTTGTTGAAAAATGCCCCAAAGACCCGGCAGCACAATTATTAAAAATTCAGCTTGATAACATTACGTTAAGTGATCCCACTTTTCATTAATACATATATATTTATTTAAATAATTAAAATAATAGGAAAATAAATGTCAGCACCGTTGACCATGCCATTAGTAACAAATGATGCAACCGTATTAGGTTTATTATCATTAATTTTAGGTTTTGTTTTTTATAGTTCAAATAGCCAACACCCAGTTTGGAAAAAGTTTTACCAATATGTGCCAGCATTACTTATATGCTACTTGTTACCATCATTATTAAACACTTTTGGCATTGTAAGTGCAAAAGTTAGCCAAGTTGATGAAGTAGCAAAGTATTATTTACTGCCGGCTTGTTTAGTTTTATTAACATTAAGTATTGATCTTAAAGCTATTACTGCATTAGGTAATAAAGCAATCATTATGTTTCTAACAGGTACGGTTGGCGTAGTTATAGGTGGGCCAATCGCGCTGTTAGCTATCTCTGCAATTTGGCCTGAGCTACTTGGTGTCACAGGTCCAGAGGCTGTATGGCGTGGTATGGCAGCATTAGCTGGAAGCTGGATTGGCGGCGGTGCAAACATGCTTGCAATGAAAGAAATTTATGGTGCTGATGGCAAAATATTTACCATAATGGTGACTGTTGATATTGTTGTCGCTAACCTTTGGATGGCTTGTTTACTTTATTTTGCTGCCAATCATAAACGTATTGATGCAAAAAGTGGGGCCGACACTTCAGGGATAGATAAATTAATAGATAAAGTTGAAGCCTTTGAACGTGAGCATGCAAGGCGACCTGAATTGAAAGACTTTATGTTCATTCTTGCAGTTGGGTTCGGCGCAGCGGGTTTTGCTCATTTAGCTGCAGATTTCTTAGTGCCTTTTTTCAAGGTTAATTATCCTGAATTAGAAAAATTCAGCCTGCACAGTAAATTGTTTTGGATTATTGTTTTAGTAACAACGATGGGCTTGATACTGTCTTTTACTAAAGTTAGACAACTAGAGGCTGTTGGCGCATCTAAAGTTGGTAGTAGTTTTCTGTATATATTAGTTGCAACTATTGGCTTACACATGGATATCACTCAAATAGTTGAAGCCCCAAAATATGTTGTTATTGGGTTGATCTGGATGGCAGTGCATGTCGCATTATTGTTCATTGTGGGCCGAATGATTAAAGCGCCTATATTTTATTTAGCGGTAGGTAGTAAGGCCAATATTGGTGGCGCTGCATCTGCACCTGTAATTGCCTCTGCGTTTCATCCATCATTAGCACCTGTAGGTGTATTGTTAGCTGTATTAGGTTATGCATTAGGTACATACATGGCATGGCTTTGTGGACAGTTGTTGAGAATTATCGGCAGTTAATTGGTAAAGTTCATCTTGTTGCTGTGTTGCACAATGTTGGCATCAAAAGTACTCATTGATAGTCATCAATTCCGTGCTTTTTCTTTGACATTGAACCATAAAGCTTAAAGCTGCTCCTTTACTTTTGTGTGTTTTTTAAGGGATGTTTTTTATTAGGAAGTAATTATGACAATTAAATCAGTTATCGTCAGTGGTATTGAAGTCGCCAATGATAAGCCATTTGTTTTATTTGGTGGTATGAATGTACTTGAATCACGTGACTTAGCGATGAAAATTGCAGAGCACTATGTTGAAGTTACGCAAAAATTAAATATACCTTATGTTTTTAAAGCATCCTTTGATAAGGCAAATCGCTCGTCTGTCCATTCGTATAGAGGCCCAGGTTTAGATGAAGGCTTAAAAATATTTGAAGAAATTAAATCAACTTTTAATGTGCCAATTATCACAGACGTTCACGAACCATATCAAGCCCAACCGGTAAGTGAAGTGGTTGATGTTATTCAATTGCCTGCTTTCCTTGCCAGACAAACAGATTTAGTTGTTGCTATGGCAAAAACAGGCGCAGTAATAAACGTGAAAAAACCGCAGTTTTTAGCGGCTCATGAAATGAAACATATCATTAATAAGTTCGGTGAAGCAGGCAATGAAAATATTATTCTTTGTGAGCGTGGTAGCTGTTATGGCTACAATAACCTTGTGGTTGATATGTTAGCAATGGATGAAATGCGCAATTACGCACCTGTAATTTTTGATGCAACACATGCATTACAAAAACCCGGTGGCCGAAGTGATAGTGCTGATGGACGACGCGCACAAGCCGCCCAGTTAACACGTAGTGGCATGGCTATTGGTATTGCAGGTCTATTTATCGAAGCACACCCAGATCCATCCATAGCCAAATGTGATGGACCTTGCGCATTACCGCTAGATAAGCTTGAACCTTACTTAGCTCAAATGAAAGCTATTGATGATCTGGTGAAAGCATTTTCACCTTTAGTGACTGATTAAATAGACAACGTTCAGCAAATTGAGTTTTAAAATTACTAAATAATAAAGGGGCGCAATACTTATCGTATTGCGCCCCTTGCTAATAAAATGTGCGAGCATTTTTTTGAATGAGTTTACTCAGCAATAAGTGCTGTTTTAGCTACGCTTACTGATTGATTTTGTTTAGCAGCGTCTTTTTGATTAGCCATTATGTTTTTAGTAATGTCAGTGTTAGTTTCCAGGTTTACTGTTAATGTTGTAAACGATAAGGCTAAATTATCTTTTGCTTCTTGAAGTAAGAAGTTGTACTTAACTGGCTCAGCTTTTAGTAATTCAGTTGCTTGGGCAATTGAAGCGATGCCTGAAGCAAAGTAAACCATTACAAGTGATGTGGCAGCTATCGCTAATTTGTATGAATATGTGTTAGTTTTTTTCATGTTCTTAATCCTGTTTTGACCTAATAATAAATGTTTTCGTTTTGCCATAATTTGGGCTGATAGATTTATTAGGACTTTTCTCGCGCCTGTTCCTTTGGTAAAACATAAGCTGCGTCTTGAGTTATACGGCGTATGTTAATATTTCTTAGAACGTTGAGATGATGTCCTTCATCTACGTTGGCTATAATACGTAAGAGAGCAGATAATTGAAAATGACAAATAATAATGTTATTCATTAGAAAAACTAATGAATAGTTGTTAAGCTGTGTTTTTAACTGTTTATGCAGTTTACTTATTTCTTTTTTGCAAACTAATTAGGTGCAACTTGGCCAGTAGATTACCACCGTTAAACGCATTGCGTGCATTTGAAGCATCAGCTAGGCAGCTTAGTTTTACTCGTGCTGCAGAAGAGCTATTTGTAACTCAAGCTGCTGTTAGCCATCAAATAAAAGCATTAGAAGAGCATTTAGGCATTAAATTGTTTATGCGAAAAAATCGCTCTTTACTTTTAACTGAAGAAGGACAGACTTATTATCTAGATATAAAAGATATTTTTAACGCTTTACATGAGGCGACGGACAAACTTCTAGCGCGTGGTGCCAAAGGAGCTATTACAGTAAGCTCACAAGCTAGTTTTGCCATACAGTGGTTAGTTCCAAGGCTAAGCGCCTTTAATGCACTACATCCAGATATAGATGTAAGAATAAAGGCCGTTGATCAAGCTGAAAATTCATTAACTGAAGATGTTGATGTGGCAATTTACTATGGTCGAGGTCGTTGGCCTAATATTCATGCTGATAAATTACACACAGAATATTTAATTCCTGTTTGTTCTCCTTTACTTATGCAAGAAAATGCGACAAGTGGCAAACCAGCATTATTATCTTTAGAAGATTTGCAGCATCATACCTTGTTGCATGATACTTCGCGTAAAGACTGGAAGCGGTGGTTTAAACAAGTGGGTGTAAAAGGTGCTAATGTTAACCATGGTCCAATTTTTAGTCATTCGGCTATGGTGGTTCAAGCCGCGTTGTATGGTCAAGGTGTCGCATTGGCTTATAGTGTATTGGCAAGACCTGATATTGACTCGGGCCGTTTGGTTTGCCCGTTCAATGATGTACTCGTTAGCAAGAATGCTTATTTTGTTGTTTGTCGTGAAGCTCAAAAAGATATTGGAAAAATAGAAGCTTTTAGGGACTGGTTACTTGATATGGTTGAAACAGAGCAAGAACAAGTGAAAAATGGTCAAATAACTTAATAAATTAAACTCGATTAACAGACGCGAATGATGACTAATATAGAAAACTATCTAATAAATAATAGTGAAAAATCGGTTGCTCAGGTTATATTTGCTCATGGTGCTGGGGCTGACATGCATCATGAGTTTATGGGGCAGATTACGTCCTTATTTAATCAAGCTAATATTAATGTATTAAGGTTTAACTTTCCTTATATGGATAAGCGTATTGCTTTAGGGAAGCGTTACCCGCCTGATAGAATGCCTAAACTGATCGAGTGTTATAAGCAGGTTATTAATGACTTTATTGCAAGTAATAATGAAAATAAGTTGCCGATATTTATTGGTGGTAAATCGATGGGGTCACGTGTTGCAGCAACACTTGCAGGTGATGATGAAACTTCAGAGTTAATACAGGGTGTTTTTTGTTTAGGTTATCCTTTTCATCCGCCGAAAAAAACAGAAAAACTTCGATTAGAGCCCTTACAAAATACTCGCAAGCCAGTTTTAATAGCACAGGGAGAGCGTGATACCTTAGGCTCTAAAATTGAAATTTCTGATTATGAAATTTCAAACTTATGTCAGTGTTTTTTCTTAAGTGATGGTGATCATAGTTTAAAGCCGAGGGTGAAATCTGGATTTACTCACCAGCAACATATGGAAAGTGCAGTGCATGCTATTGCTCGATTTATTCAGGAAAACATTAACAATGAATGAAATTACACAGCCTAAGGTCAGCATAGTAAAATATTTAATGATTTTTGTTGGCGTTAGTGGTTGCTTTTCTGTACTATTCGGCGCTTGGCTTGCTCATGGTGGACAAACGTTACCTGTTAACGTGCAGTCATCATTAAAAACAGCATTGCAATACCAGTTATTTCACACACTGGCTTTGCTGGCAACATTGATTTGGGTTATAACTAGCTTATCTGTTAAAGCCCCCTCTAAAATATTGTTAACTGCTTGTATCGGCTTTTTGATCGGTATCTTGTGTTTTAGCGGTAGCATTTATATTAAAACATTTTTCAGTTTTCCTCTCATTGGTAAACTGACACCATTTGGCGGAATATCACTGGCAGTAGCTTGGCTATTCCTGTCAATTGAAGGTAAAAACAACTTATGACTTCTATTGTATTGTATTGTAGACCGGGCTTCGAAAAGGAGTGCGGTGCGGAAATCCAAGAAAAAGCAGCATGGAATGAAATGTATGGCTATTTGGAATTAAAAAAGAATCAAGGTTTGGTTTTTTTTCACTTGCAAGAGTCAGAGCATGGTGAAGCATTAATTAAAAAACTTCCTCTAAAACGTCTTATTTTTACTCGTCAATGGTTTGTGACACTGACAGAAAAAATTGAGTTACCTGATTATAACCGTGTTGAAGCCATTGTTGATTCGCTAGGAAGTGATTGGCAGTACGATGATTTACGAATGGAAACACCTGATACTAATGATGGTAAAGCACTAAGTAAATTTTGCCGAAAATTAGCAGTACCATTGCGACAAGGATTACGTAAAGCAAATATATTAACAGGGAAAAAAGATGGCTTTGATGCTGAGAACGGTGGAGCAGTATTGCATGCGCTTTTTTTATCAGGACAAGAAGTTATTTTAGGTTTTTCACTCGCACATAATAGCTCACCTCACGTGATGGGGATCCCACGCCTTAAATTTCCAAGTCAGGCGCCAAGCCGCTCTACATTAAAACTTGATGAAGCCTTTTTATACTTTATTCCTCGTGATGAATGGGAAGAGCGCTTAACTTCTGGTATGAATGCTGTTGATTTAGGCTCAGCACCTGGAGGATGGACTTATCAGCTTGTACGACGAGGTATGATGGTAACTGCTATTGATAATGGACCTATGGCTGAGTCCTTGATGGAAACAGGGCAAGTTAAGCACAAGATGATGGATGGTTTTAAATATGTGCCAATGAAGCAAAATGTTTATTGGCTAGTTTGTGACATGATTGAAAAGCCACAGCGTGTTGCCAAACTGATGAGCGAATGGTTATTAAATGGCTACTGTAAAGAGGCTATGTTTAACTTGAAATTACCAATGAAAGGGCGATTTCAGCAAGTAACGGAAGACTTACAAACCATCAAGGATGCTTTTAGTATGCATAAAGTAAAATATGAGTTGTATGCAAAACACTTGTATTATGATCGTGAAGAAATTACGGTGCATGCGCGCTTATTGTCTCCAATTCCTCAAGACAAAAAATAACAAAGAGAATAATGTAGATAAAAAAGCAAAAAAGCGGCTAGTGAGTAACTAACCGCTTTTTTATGCATTGATGTATAATTTTTATTTTAAAAAACTATAAACGATCAAGCATCGCTTCGGTGAAATCAGTAGTACCATGAGTACCGCCTAAATCACGTGTAGTACGATCGCCGCTGGCAATTACATCAACTAAAGCCTTTCTAATTTTATCTGCTTTATCGCTCATTTCTAAATATTCAAGCATTTGTAGTGCGGCTAGAATTACAGAGGTAGGGTTAGCTAGGTTTTTACCTGCAATATCAGGGGCGCTACCATGAACGGCTTCAAAAATTGCGCAATCTTCACCAATGTTTGCACCTGGTGCCATACCTAAACCACCAACTAAACCAGCACAAAGATCAGATAAAATATCACCGAATAGGTTTGTCGTAACAATAACGTCAAACTGCTCTGGATTCATTACCAATTGCATACAGCAGTTATCAACAATCATTTCAGTTGATTCAATATCAGGATAACGAGCAGCTACTTCACGAGCAACTTTTAAGAATAAGCCGGAAGTTGATTTTAAGATGTTAGCTTTATGTACGGCGGTTACTTTTTTACGTCCTTCTTTTCGAGCAGTTTCATAGGCAAACGTTAATATTTGCTCTGCTCCATCACGGGTAATAACACTCATCGCTTCTGCTTGAGTGCCATCTTCTGAAACAACTTGACCAACACCAGAGTACATACCTTGAGTATTTTCACGTACTGTTAAAATATCAATGTTTTCATAACGCGCTTTAGTGCCTTTAAAAGATAATACAGGGCGTAAATTCGCGTATAATTTGAATTGCTTACGTAAAGTAACATTAATTGAAGTAAAGCCTTCACCAACAGGTGTAGTTAATGGACCTTTTAAGGTGATCTTGTTTTTTTCGATAAGATCCATCGTTTCTTGAGGTACCAATTCACCATGATTTTCTAATGCAGTTAAACCCGCATCAGCAAATTCATAATTAAAGTCACAACCTGCTTTATCTAAAACTTTAATTGTTGCATCAATAATACTTGGGCCAATACCGTCGCCCGGTATTACTGTGATAGTTTGCTTGGTCATATTCTTTGCCTTGTGATAGAAGAGAAGTATTTAGCCTATATAGCTAATAAAATAATTAATTTTAAAATTCTGTATAACACTTAAATAGTCGTTGATTGTCAATTAAGTGTATTTGTGGTGCGCTTTATATCATGTAAGTGTTTGGTAAGCGAGCTTGAAAGTTTTTACTTTTAACTTCCTTATGATTGGCCGCTTATGTATACAGCTTAACAAACAATTTTAGTTGGTAACTTAGTCTGCATCAAGGTTACTTTAGTCTATACTTAAGCCTCTCTAAAATGTGAGTTTAGAGAGTGAAATATTTATACAAAAGTAAATTTATTATTAATAATTATTTTATTCAGTTGGGACTGAGTTATTAATAAAATTATCGATGACTTTCAACAATTCCCCAGTTATCAGGATAATTATCTCCTAAACCTATTTCCTTTAGAACACCGTTTATGAATAATAAAAAGGTACACTCGTCTTGAGTGGTTATGCCATCAGACTTAACGTGTTGGGTACGATAAAACATCACCTGAAATTTATCGTCAGCTATCTTTTTAGCCTCGGTAATATCAGGGCTGCCTAGTTGAGTAATTGCTTGCTTAAAAGTGAACTGTTCAAGTTCAAGCTTTGCGATAAACTGACGGTTATATGCTTCCCTGTCTTTCCATTGCATCTTATCAGGACTGTCATCGTAAAATGTCATGACTAGTAAAACAAAAATGCCGTAAGCTGCTAGAGCAAGAAAGATACGAATGATTACTTTTTTATTCATTTTTTTCTCGAATATTTATATGTACATGCGTTGACTGTATAAGTTGTTAAGGAAATGATAACCAGTTATTGCTTCGTTTTAAAGTGGTTGTTAACTATTTATGTAATGTTTTATTACACTGTTATTTGCTCTAATCTAATATCTTTAAGGTTAAAGCCGAGGGGAATATTTTGCTTAAGCGTTAGCAGCTCTCTACTCAATGTTATTTGTTCTTTACTATCATTTAATTTTTCTTGAATTGACACTTTAATATCATCGCTTTGTAAAATAGCACTAAGCGAGCCGTATTCATTCAATAAACTTGCTGCAGTGATTTGTCCTATGCCAGAAACTCCGGGAATTTTATTTGTACTATCGCCCGTTAATGTCCACAGATCGATTAATTGACTTGGCTTTACGTCAAACTTATCTTTGACATATTCTTCATCTAAATAACGACGATTGAAGTAGTCGTAAACATTAATTTTGGGGCTCAATAAAGAGAGGAACCCTTTGTCAGTAGAAACAATAGTGACATTTTGCCCATGGAGTGCCATTTTAGTTGCTAAGGTAGCAATAAGGTCGTCAGCTTCATCTTCTTCAGATATTAATGAGTCAACACCAAGTTTGAGAAAAGCATCTTGAGTATTAGGGAGTTCATTGGCCAAGTGTATAGACATCTTTTTACGGCCTTTCTTATAGTCAGGATAAAGCTTATAACGCCAACAGGGGGCTTGACTATCAAATACAGCAAGTGCATGACTAGCTTGTTGGTGCTTAAGTATATTTTCTAATGCTTTGCTGCAGGCTTGTTGTGTATTAAATAAAACTTGTTGCTGAGTCTTATCTGCTAATTCACCATCAAGTTGATCCTTGCTTTGAACAAAGGGGCGCTCTTGAACTGCATAAATTCTTCGGATTAAATTTAAGGCATCAATCAATACTAAATGCGCTGACACGTTTATTCCTCTATAACTTGATAGCAAGGTACATATTTACTTCCCGGTAACTTCATACGCTGTTGACTTACAAATGAGGCGAGCAACTTATCCATCAAGCCCATAATTTTTTTCTCTCCAGATATCTGAAAGGGACCATGCTCCCTAATGGCTTTTATGCCGCCTGACTTCACATTACCCGCTACAATACCTGAAAATACTCGACGTAAATTTGCAGCAAGCTCAGCCGTTGAAAGTTCATTGCTAATATGCAAAGCAGCCATATTCTTGTGATTTGGCTCAAAAGGTTGTTGAAAATCACTTTCGATAACTAAAGACCAGTTGAAATGAAAAGCATCACCAGTTTTTTTCCGGTAATCGAGTACTTTGCCTAATGTTTTAGCCATTACTTGTGCTACTTGCTCGGCATCGTCAATGATGATTTTATAAAGACCTTGTGCTTTTTTACCTAAGGTTGCACCAATGAAAGTATCAATTTCACTAAAGTAGTCACTCGCGCTAGTTGGGCCTGTTAAAATAATGGGTAATATTTGGCTTTTATTTTCTTTGTTCAGCAGTATCCCTAAAATATAAAGCAGTTCCTCTGCGGTACCTGCGCCACCGGGAAAAATGATGAGACCGTGTGACATTCTAACAAACGCTTCTAGGCGCTTTTCAATATCAGGCATAATAACCAGTTCATTGACTATTGCGTTAGGTGGCTCAGCTGCAATAATGCTCGGCTCAGTTAAGCCTAGGTACCTGCCTTCTTTGTTTCGTTGCTTAGCATGGCCAATTGTTGCACCTTTCATTGGGCCTTTCATTGCCCCGGGTCCGCAACCTGTGCAAATGTTAAAGCTGCGCAGCCCTAGCTGATAACCAACGGCTTTTGTGTACTTATATTCATTGTGCTTAATGGAATGACCGCCCCAACAAGTGACTAGTCGTGGTTCAGTTTCAGGTAAAATTGCATTGGCATTTCGTAATATACCAAAAGTAGCGTCGGTTAAAGTGTCTGGTGAGCAATACATGTTTTGATAGCGGTTATTTATAAATAATATGTCACGCAAAACTGCAGATAAATGTTCGCGAATACCTCTAATTATTTTACCATCAACAAAAGCGTGTTCTGGTGGGTTTTTTAGATCGATTTTGACACCACGTTCACGTCTAACTACTTCAATGGTAAAGTTTTTATGTTGTTGATATATAAACTCGGCATCATCAGTATGACTACCCGCGTTGAGTACAGCAAGAGAACAATTTCTATAGAGGTTGTAAAGATCACTAGTGGATGATTTTTGCAGTTGATCTACTTCAGTCTGTGAGAGGATATTCATGTTTCCAACAGGGTTTAGCTGAGTATGCATACTGAACTCCTTTTTATTTTGCCTAACTGCGATATTCACCAAGTACTCAAATGAATTATACTTTTATAAAAAATTAAAAATAAATGACTTGGTTTTTCCCTTGTGCTTTAGCTTTATACATAGCTTCATCTGCACGTTCAAAAGCAGTGTGGATATTATCTTCTTTATTAATATGCGTAGCACCTATCGATAGCGTAATGCTGACTTTATTATTTTTGAATTTAAAAGGTAACCGAGAAATACTCTTATTAATTAAGTTTAGCTCTTTAATTAATGTGGCTTCATTTTGACTTGAATAAATAAGTACAAACTCTTCGCCACCATACCGAGCAACAAAGACTTCTTTACTTATTTTCTTTTGTATTGTGTTAGCTATAACTTGCAATGTTTTATCACCGGCTGTGTGGCCATAAGTATCATTGATTTTTTTAAAATCATCTATATCAATAACCGCTAGTGATAAATCAAAAGGTTTATGGTGAAAACGAACCATAGATTGGGTGAAATATTTGTCAAAAGCAGCGCGGTTACTTAACTTGGTTAAAGCATCTTGCATACTTTTACGTTGCTGCTCTGCAAGTTTCTCTTCAAATTTTTGGCTTTGCTCTTCGAGCTTTTCAACTTTTAATGCCATATCATTTAATTGATTTGATAACGCTTGTTGATTCTGTTGTTCAAGTTTGGATTTCTTTTCGAGTGTTTTTGCTATGCTATTTAATTTACCATTTATGTCAACTTTCACTTGATCTAATGAGATAGCTTTTTTGACTGAGCCAGTCATATCTAACAGTTGTTCTTGGAGCTTTTCATTTATTTTATCGTTAGTGCTCTGTGCTTCCTTACATGTTGATAATGTTTTTCTAACTGCGTTTTGTACTGTTGTTAACGTTTCATTTAACGTGTTTAAAAAACTTTTGGCACTATCGCGTTCACTTTGTAAGTCGGCAACGATAACATCGAATATTTCAATAAAATGCTGTAAAACATCATCATTTGTTGTGTCTTTTAATAGCTTTTTATTTATTTCTAATAACTCTTTGGTATGTTGAGTTGAGAGGTGTAATTTACCCAAGCAGGATGATATCTGTTCTATGAGTGCGCTGTTTACTGCCGATGGTTTACTCTCTGCGACTTTTTCGACTTGAACTTGCTGTGATGTTGTACTTAATAAACCATTTTGTGGAATATCTGTTTTTGAGTGTAGGGCGATATTATAGAATTCGAGCAATTGACTCAGTAGAGGAATATATTGAGTAGGACTATCTTTTGTTGATTGGGTTTCTACTAATAACCCGCGTAGTTTCCTACGTAAATCATTGGGCAAGCCATTTATTTTCTGTAAATTTTGACCTGCGTCCTTAAATTGACCATGTAATTGAGCTATATTTTGTTCATTTGTAACCGCATGACTTTGTAATAATTTTGATATTTCGACAATTTTAACTTCAATATCTAATATAGGTGCTGATTTTGTTAATAGACTTCTAAGTTGGGCAAGGCGATTGTCTAACTTTATGTTAATGCCTTTGGATACTTGAGATAATTTATTAATAAATTCTATTAACATGCTTGATTGAGCGTTAAAATCTTCTTCAAGTGATGCTCTAGACTCTATTGCTGCATTAAGTTTATTTTGTAATGCTTTTGACTGATTACCAGCAACAGTTTTAGTACTCATAACTCAGGGGTATCCTTATATTTTAATCTGTCCAGATTAAGCAATGTTATATTCGCTCTAATACTTCATAATTTACAGTACTATCAATAGTATTATCAACAGTATTATTATGAAATATGCTTTAATATGTGAATTTATCGCCTTAAACGAGGTTATTATTTATTTAAAGCGCTTTTTGCTTACTTAAAGAAGTTTAACTCGTTAAACTATAAACAATCTCATTTGTCATTCTAAAGGAAGTTTAGTTGAATATGACTAAAATATCGCTTTTATTAAGAACGTTTTTAACGCTTATTTTTTCTTTTTATGTTACATGCACACAGGCTAATGTTTTAGTTGATATCACCATTGACCAACCTCAACATCATTATGCACAAATTACAATTAACTTTGAAAAATTTACTACTGAACAATCAAACTTTACTTTGCCTACATGGCGAACAGGAAGATATGAAATTATCAATCTTGCTAATGGAATTCGTGAGTTCACAGCTTTTGATGGACAAGGTAATAAGCTTGAATGGCAAAAACTAGATAAAGATACTTGGCAAGTGCAGGGCACTTTGAATAAAAAAGTTCAGATAAGCTACCAAGTCTATGCGAATCAATTAGGGCTAAGAACACGACATATTGATGATAGCCATGCCTTTATTGATGCTTCGGCTGTTGTGATGTATAGCGATGCTTTTCGTGACAGTAAACATATTATTGACCTACAAGTTCCTGAAACTTGGCAAAGTATATCGGGGCTTGAAACAGGTAAAAAACCAAAAAACAAGTCACACCAGTTTATTGCTGTAAATTATGATGTTTTAGTTGATTCCCCTATTGAAACAGGCATAAATGAACATTACACGTTTACTGTTAAAGGTCGTGATTATGAGTTAGTTATTTGGGGGAAAGGTAATTATGATAGCGCTAAAATGGTTGCTGATCTAAAAGTATTAGTTCAACAAAGTAAACATATTTGGCAAGGCTACCCGTATAAACGTTACGTATTTATGGTACATGCTACAAGCGGTGCTCGTGGAGCCACTGAGCACTTAAATTCAACAATAATACAAACGTCTCGTTTTAAATTTTCAGAAAGAAAAGACTACTTAAAATTTATTTCAACTGCGGCTCATGAGTTTGTTCATACATGGAATGTTAAGCAATATCGCCCTAAGGGATTAGTTCCATATGACTATCAAAAAGAAAACTATTCAACCCTACTTTGGTTAAGCGAAGGTTCGACGAGTTACTTGCAAAACCAGTTGTTACTTCGTGGCGATTTGATGTCGAGTAAAGAGTTTTTAGAAATCTTAGCAAAACGTATTACTAGTTATATTCATAAGCCAGGCAGACAAAGTCAAACAATCGCACAAGCAAGCTTTGACAAATGGCTAGAAGAAGGTGGAGATTATGATAGCAACCACAGTGTTAATATTTATTCGGAAGGCTTTTTAGTTTCTTGGTTATTAGACTTTTCAATTATTGAAAAAACAGCATTAGAGAAAAGCTACCGAGATGTACATAATGAGCTTTATCAAAACTATAAAATACCACAAAGCTTTGATGAGAAAGATTTATTAACTATTTTAAAAGAGCTAACCAACGAAGATTACAATGCTTGGTGGCAAAAAAATGTTCATGGCTATGCTAAAGTAGACTTTAATGTGTTGTTATCAAAAGCCGGATTAACAATGTCTTACGGCGAGAAAGATAAGGTAAAACAAACAGCTTGGACAGGAATTAAAACCAAAAAAGTAACTAGTGGATTGGAAATAATTGGTGTTGAAAAAAACAGTCCGGCTTGGCAAGCAGGTTTAACCCTAGGAGATATTATTGTCGCTATTAATGATTTACGCATGGCAGATAAAGACTTAACCATTAGGTTAAAAAACTTTCGACCGAAAGACGAAATGAGTGTTACCTTTTTCCGTCGTGATGAATTAGTAACACGAGCGGTTACTCTAGGAGAAATACCCAAAAACAAATTAAAAATTGTGCCGTTAGAAGACGTTAGTGATGATCAAAAAGCCTTTTTTAAACACTGGACAGGGATAGCGTTCCCTAATAGTAAGCCTAACAAAAAAGATTAATTATAAATCCTAACGAAAAAAGACTCATAAAAAAGAGCAGAAAACTAATACAGTAATGTTTTGTTTTCTGCTCTTTTTTTCGATTTTTGTTCGAAAAGTAAACTCTATTGCCTTAATGTTCTCGTTTGAGGAGCGCAACTTATGTGTGTGCTCCTAAATGGATTTATATCTAAACCTCCGCGACGGGTATAACGAGCGAAAACAGTTAATTCCTCTAAATGGCAATACTTTTGAAGATCACAAAATATCCTCTCGACACATTGTTCATGAAACTCATTATGTAAACGAAATGATATTAAGTATTGCAATAAAATACTGTGTTTTATTGGTCTTCCTTTATAACTAATGTAGACACTTGCCCAATCGGGTTGATTAGTGATTAAGCAATTAGATTTCAATAAATGACTTACAAGGCTCTCGTCTACAATTTCAGAAGGTGAGTTCAGCTGTGCTTGTTTAAGTAGTTCAGCTCTATATTGATAGTTATCAATAGTTATGTCTTCATCATCAATGCAAATAACACTTTGATTAGGCAATTGAATATTTAAGGCTGAACATTGCTCAACAGTAAATAATTTTACTTGGGCTTGATCTCCTGCAGTGTTAGATAAGTCTTTAATCAGTAATTGTTCTACTTCATGATAACTAGAGAACTTACTTTGGTTAAAACTGTTTAGATATAACTTGAATGATTTTGATTCGACTAAATTAGGGCTAGTACAAGCAAAGCGGAATTCGGCCACAGCAACAACAGGCTTACCTTTGTTATTTAACCAAGATAATTCATAACCATACCAAACATCTTCACCAATAAAAGGTAAATTGTTTTCAGCTAATGATAAATCGTCTCTATTTAAGCTTCTTGGTACCGCTTGTAATAAATTTGGGTTATATTCACAACAATATTCGGTAGTTTTGCCAAGCGTGAGATCGCTAAGTTCTTTTGCATTTTGGTAAGTTGCCATAATTATTCTTTTGCTATGTAAAATTTTCACTGACTATTTTAAAGGATCTCTGAATTAGATGACATCACCAAATCGAACTAAAACAAATTTAGCGGATACCCTGCAACAATTTTCTAAACAATATATAAGACAATATCAAGATATACATTCGCATTTACCTACAATAGAACAAGATGATGAGTGGCCATCTCCCTGCGAAGTTTCTCTTGAAAATAAAAAGGTTAGAGGTGCAGGTATTTCGACAGGGCTAGTGTTTTGGCAACCTGTCAATATAGAACAAGAACTAGATTTTGACAATGTTGAGTCTGCTTTAGAGCTGGTTTTGCATTCAGATATCAAAACATACTTTACTACTTTATACAGTGAAAGCCTTGATGCTACCTGTGAAGAGGGAGGTTTATCGTTACTATTTGCTTGGAACAAGGAAGACTTTCAACGTTTACAAGAGAATTTAATCGGTCATATTTTAATGAAACAAAGGTTAAAGCAAGCAGAAACTATTTTTTTTGCAGTTACCGATGAAGAAGATATGATTATTTCAATTGCTAATGATACGGGCGCTGTGTGGGTAGAGCGAGTTGGTTGTGTACCTCACAAAAAATTAGCAGATTCATTAGCTCAATTTATAAGTAAACTAATACCATTGGTAGAATAGCTTAGTTTTTTTGTTGGTCTATCAATTGTTTCACCAATTGCTTTAATTCGACAATCTCTTTTTTCATATGTGTTAATTCATTATGCAGCTCTTGCTCGAAAGGAGTTTTTTGAATTAATGAGTTGGCTGTTTCCTTTTTGGTATTAACTTCTTTTTCTTCTGGTAATGTTATAAAGCTTGGTTCGTGTTGCCAAGTCTTTAAAGTTGATATAATTACAGGTAAAGGCACTTTTTTACTTAGCTTACCTTTGATCAAGGCCACAGTAGGTTTTTCGCCTTTGTTAGCTATTTTGTTAGCTAAGATTAAAATTTCATCATTTGTTGTCATTTTGATTAACCTATTCGTTATATTAACTATATTTTAGCCAATGAAACTACTAGTGTCAGCTAGTATATTGTTTTTATTTATTTTACGTAATATTATCAATGGTTTATCTAGGTTGGTTTAATTGGTTTGTTTTTTGCTTTTGAATATGAAGAAAAAGTTTTTTTAAAATAATTATATTTGGAGTAAAACATGAAAAAATCACTATTAGCATTACTTGTTGCATTACCTTTAGCTACAACTTTATCTGGCTGTGTTATTTCAGTAAAAGATGGTGAAGTAGCTCATTCATTTATGGGTGACAGTGATGATAGAAGTTATGAAAACCGTAAAAAAGTAGCTAAAGTGCAGCTAGGTTCAAGTTTTGTTGATATGCAAGAAAAGTTTGGCGTTGCAGATTTTTCAGAAACTTACACACATAACGAACAAACGATTCGAGTTTTATATTACCGTACCCAACGTAAACATAAAGATGGCTTAACAACAAAAGATGAATGTACTTATTTAGAGTTTGTTAATGGAGAATTAACCCAAACTGGTAATGGCGACGAGTATAAAAAGATTTCTGTAAACTAGGGGCTGTTGATCTTTCATGTTTAAATTTTGTTCGAATTAAATGCTTTTTGATCGCGGCGCAAGGAATGTAGCATAGTCGTTCTATGTAAATTCCTTGCAACAATGAGCAAGAAGCATTTAAACGAATCCGAAGGACAGCGTTTATTAGCCATTTCTACTACGTTATCGCATATTAGAGTAGAACAACTACGAAACATATTCTCTGCCTTGTAGAAAAGCCTAATAAACTGCTGCAAAAATAATCAGCAAAGATCAACAGACCCTAAATTAATATGTTGCTGTGTAGCATATTAAGCCTATATAAATTAGTTGGTGCAATGAAATGTTGTACTAACTATTATTCTCCCTTCAATTAATTCCTTATTGGTATTAAGAATCAATTCTATTTGACCTCTTTTTGAAAAAGCTGTTAAGGTGAATGTTCGTGTCAAAAAAAATTATTGGAGAATTTGTATGTCTGAAGCTGTTTCGGTAGATAATGAGCTAGATATAAGAGCGACTTATCTTAGTGCAGAAGAATTGAAGTTAGCTGCATCGTTGCTCTTTCAAGCCTACCATGATGATCCTGTATTTTTAGATATATTCAACAGTAACAAAGAAGGTTATGAGCAAAGATTAAGAGCATCAATAAGAGAAGAGTTGAGCGCTTTTTGGCAAGCCAAACAACCAATGGTTGGTTTGTACTTGGGAGAGTCTATGGTTGGAGTCGCCTGCCTGAATAGCCCTGATGATAGTGTCGGTAGTGACAGGTTTTGGCATTGGCGTCTTAAAATGCTACTTACTGCAGGTTATTTTAGTACTAAGCAAATGATTGAGAAAGAACAGAAAGTCATTGAGTCCGTTCCCTTAGAAAAATTTCACATGCTGTCTTTTATTGCGATTCACCCTTTACATCAGCACCACGGTTTTGGTCATTATTTAATGGCAGCTGTTAATACTGTTCTTGAAGAACATGGTAACAGTGAAGGTGTTGCGGTATACGCAACGTCAGGAAAATTTAGAGCTTTTTTTGAAGATGCAGATTACAAGTTTGTAAAAGATGTTACTGTTGGTAAAGTTTCGGGCGCTTTGATGGTTCATTATAGAGATAAGTAATTATTTCTTTTCTTGTAACCAACTAGACTAATTCACTTCAAGATGTGGATACGGTCACTCAATTTGAGAATCTCAGGCATGTGCCCTTTATACTTTTCAATGAGTTAGTTGATGTGAATTTTCTTGGTGTGCCATTCATTTTGAGATCCTTTAAAATTTGTGGCATTTAACTTGAGATTTATTGCATTGCTGATTTTTTGAGTCTGCAATAACAAGCAGAAGCCTAGTACTAGAGTCACATGTTGTATTAGATTATCACCATCAGAGGTTTGAAAGTAAGAGCTTCTTTTAAATATTTCGGCATTTATATCATCCATTTTTCCGTCTAAGCTCTCTCTATTGTATAAGGAGATAACGATTGTGATCTGATCCAGCCAGAGTGGACACTTTGTTAAGCGACATTTAATTCTTCATATTTCTCAGGACTTAAATATCCAAGAGAACTATGCCTTCTCTTCTTGTTGTAATCAACTTCAATATATTCAAATATGTTTTGGCGCATGGTTTTTCTATCCATGATCGGTTCATATTGAACAGTTTCAACTTTCATTGAATGGAAAAAGCTTTCAACACAAGCATTATCCCAACAGTTACCTTTGCGACTCATACTCTGAATATGTTCATGTTTTTGAAGTAAGTCACGGTATGCATGAGAGCAGTATTGGCTTCCTCTATCACTATGAACAATAACGCCTTCTGGTTTTCCTCTGCGCCACATTGCTGTTTCAAGGGCATCACACACTAAACTTGATGTCATACGATTACTCATTGACCAACCAACAACAGAACGAGAATATAAATCAATAATAACCGCAAGGTAGAGCCAACCTTCACTTGTCATTAAGTAAGTGATGTCACCCGCCCATTTTTGATTAGGCTTTGAAGCCGTAAAGTCTTGCTCAAGCACATTAGGAGCAATAGGTAAGTTATGCTTGCTATCTGTGGTAACTTTGAACTTACGCGCTGCTTTTGCGACTAAATTCTGCCTACGCATACTGTTAGCAATTGTTTTAACATCATGTTTGCTACCTTGCTCTTCAAGCTCAACTTTAATACGTCTAGCACCGTCTCGTTGCTTACGACTATCAAAAGCTAGTTTGATACGATCATCTCGGTGTTTCCGCTTAATTTTGCGCGGACTTGGTTGAGCACATGCTTGCTTCCATGCATAAAACCCACTTGGCGATACGCTAAATACACGAGCCATTCGAACAACACTAAATGTCCCGTGATTTGCTTTCATAAACTCAAAAGATGTTACTTTTGGTTTTTCGCGAAGTAGGTTGCCGCTTTTTTTAATATTTCTAGCTCCTCTGCTTGAGTTGCTAATTGCCTTTTCAGGCGAGCATTTTCTGTTGCCAGCGTATTTTCTCTATCTGACGAACTCGCTTTCTTAAGAGCGGAGCTTCGCCAGTAATACAATTGAGAGCTGTAAACACCAAGCTCTCTCGATGCTTGAGCCACACCGACTTTATCAGCTAATTTAAGGGATTCTTCTTTGAATTCATCGGAATAATGTTTACGTTGTTTGTTCTTTGTCATATTTCACCTCTGTGAGTGTAGTTTACTCACTTAACGAGGTGTCCAAAACTATTGGATCAGATCAATTCCAAGAATGTTAATTGTAGACATGATGATGCTCCTCATTTAATAGTCTGCCCTAAGTGTAGTTTAGGGGAGGCGGACCATCTCATTACCGCCTTAGCTTTTTGTTCTTGTTTAGGCCCTTTTGCATGAAATGCCTGAGATTATTTACAAATATACTAATATTACTTGCTGTATTATTTGTTGACATGTCTACCAGAAACATGCAGTTATATTTTGCGAAAGATACAATTCCATTGCTTATGCTGCGCCATATTTTCAACAAATTGTTTGACGTTTGAATTCCTTTGATAAAGCTTCCTTTGACATTGTTGGTCATGTTTCTTGTCTTGATAATCTCTCTAACTAAGCTTTCAGGTTAATTTTCAAGTATCAACGTTTTAAAATTCACTTAATAGCTTATGTTTAATGCTTTTATATATAGTAGGTTTTTAGTTTGTTTCTGTAGATTTTAAATTCTTTTATAGTGTGCACCACTATCCATCATGGTTTGCGGTTTTATTTTGAGCGTTTTTGTTTTGATTATTTTTATTAATAATCATTTTCACTTCCACAAATAATGTTTTTATACATCCTTTATATATAAAAATACACCAAATGTGTTGACCTTCATGAATGTTAATGGTTAAATCAGTTAATAGTTTTTAACGCTCTCATCCTAATCGTTTTATTAAATTTTTATTTTACGAAATAAAAGACTGAACAGATGGTTTTAGAGTGTTTATTTAGGGTATTAATGAATGATAGATAATCGATTTGTCTTATTGAATAAAAAAGATAATGTTTTTGTTTGTTGCAAACAAATACTTGCTGGGGAATCAACAAACCTAGAAGAAGTTGATGTTGCGATGACCGTTGATATCACTGTAGGTCATAAAATTGCCAGAAAGGCAATTTCAAAAGGCGAAAAAATTATTAAGTATGGTGTATCAATAGGCTCTGCAATTAAAGGCATCAGTTTTGGTGAACATGTTCATATGCACAATATTAAAAGTGATTATATCGCCAGTCATACTCGTCAAAGTAGAACAGAGGAAGAATTATGAAAGGTTTTTTAAGGGCTGATGGTCGTAAGGGCATTCGTAATATTGTTTTAGTAACCTACTTAGTTGAATGTGCTCATCATGTTGCCAGAGCAATAGTTAATGATAGCGCTAGTGATAACGTGCAGTTAGTTGGATTTCCCGGATGTTATCCAAATGATTACTCACTAAAAATTATGGAGGGACTGTGTACCCACCCGAATGTAGCTGGTGTACTTATTGTTTCATTAGGTTGCGAAGGTTTTAACCGTGAGCAACTTAGCAATACTGTTAAGGTAAGCGGTCGGGCTGTTGAAACATTGGTTATTCAGCAATCAGGAGGCACTAAAAAAACCATTGCGGCGGGTCTAGAGCGAGTTAATGAATTATTAGTTACTGCACAGCAGACAGAAATTGTTCCTATGCATATGAACGAATTGGTCGTTGGTACCATTTGCGGTGGCTCAGATGGCACCAGTGGTATTGGCGCAAACCCTGCCGTTGGTCATTGTTTTGATAGATTAATTGAACAAGATGCTATTTGTATTTTTGAAGAGACGGGTGAGTTGATTGGCTGTGAACAAATAATGGCAGAGCGAGCAATAACCCCAGAGCTTGGTGAAGAAATAATGCAGTCGGTTGAAAAAGCCGAACAGTACTATACTCAAATGGGTTATGGAAGTTTTGCGCCGGGTAATGCTGAAGGCGGCTTATCAACTCAAGAAGAAAAATCGATGGGTGCTTATGCTAAATCAGGTAGTTCAAAAATTCATGGCTTAATAAAACCCGGTGATATCCCAAGCCAGGGCGGTTTATATTTAATGGATGTTGTTCCTGATGGCGATCCGCTCTATGGTTTCCCAAATATTGTTGATAGTGCTGAAATCGTTGAAATGATTGCTTCTGGCTCCCACCTTATTCTGTTTACTACCGGCCGTGGCTCTGTTGTTGGCTCAGCCATATCACCTGTTATTAAAGTCTGTGCAAATCCAGAAACGTATGAAAACTTGTCTGATGATATGGACATAAATGCCGGTAAAGTCATTAACGGTGAAGCCACTGTTGAACAAGTAGGTGATGAAATATATCAGCTTGTCAGCCAAGTTGCAGAAGGGAAACAATCCAAATCAGAAGAGTTAGGACATCAAGAGTTTGTTTTAACCTACAAAAAATTTCAGCCGATTGGCCCATCTTGTTTACCCACTGTTAGATAGTTGAGTTGATAAACCATGTTTAAAAAAAGACAAATAGGTAAAACCAATTTACAGGTTACTGAGTTAGGTTTTGGTGCTGCGACCTTTGGTAATCTTTATCGCCCAATGCCAGATAGTGCCGCACAAGAAAGTATTACTAAAGCAATGGAGTTAGGACTTAATCAATTTGATACCGCACCTTATTATGGTTTTGGTTTAAGTGAGCGCCGAGTTGGTAATGCTTTACGACAGTATGATGCCAATGGTTATATACTTTCAACAAAAGTTGGTCGTATCTTAGAACCTTGCGCGAAAGCTGAAGATAAATATGGCTTTTGTTCTCCAATGCCATTCGAACCTAAATATGATTATTCCTATGATGGCATTATGCGCTCATTTGAGCACAGTATTCAGCGACTTGGTTTATCAAAAATTGATATTTTGTATATGCATGATATTGGTCGTGCAACTCATGGTGATGATCATGACCGTTTATTTAAAATTGCCATGGAAGGTGGTTATAAAGCAATGGATGAGTTGCGTTCACAAGGCTTAGTATCAGCCATTGGTTTGGGGGTTAATGAATATGAAGTTTGCGAACAAGCAATGGGCCACGGTTATTTTGATTGTTTCTTACTAGCTGGCCGATATACATTACTAGAGCAAAAAGCGTTAGACACATTTCTGCCTCGCTGTTTAAAAGAAAATAGCTCAATAATATTGGGTGGTCCTTATAATTCAGGAATTTTAGCCACCGGTGTTCGCCGTAAAGGTTTGGTTCCTCACTATAATTATGAACCAGCAAGTCCAGATATCATTAACTTAGTTTCGAGAATAGAAGATATTTGTCAAGAATTTAACGTATCGCTTGCAGCAGCAGCTTTACAGTTTCCACTAGCTCACTCTGCTGTGGTAAGTACAATTCCAGGATTAAGTTCGCCTGAGCGAGTCGAGTCTACAGTCACTCAATTTAATGAAAAAATTCCGCATGAATTTTGGCAGCGTTTACAGGAGAGCAATATTTTGCATCCCGAAGCTCCGCTTCCTTTGCCTAACGAAGGAAAAGGAAAATAGTGATGAAGCGTACCGATTCACATCAACATTTTTGGCAATTAACGCGTGGTGATTATACATGGTTAACCCCAGAGCTTGAACTGCTTTATAGAGACTTTTTGCCGAATGATCTATTACCTAAATTAAAACAGTCAGGAGTTGAAAAAACAATAGTAGTACAAGCAGCTGAAACAGTAGCTGAAACAACATTTTTATTACAGCTAGCACAAGAGCATGATTTCATTGCTGGGGTTGTCGGTTGGGTTGATATGGAAAGCGCAACAGCGATTAAGCAGTTAGAGCTGTTTAGCAAAAATCCTTATTTAAAGGGTATTAGACCAATGATACAGGACATTACTGATATCACTTGGATGTTAAATCCGGATCTAGCGCCTGTTTTTGAATATCTAATAGCAAAAAATTTAACTTTTGACGCTTTAGTTAAGCCGCAACATTTAACCGCTCTGTATCGGTTGTTAACTCGATACCCTGAATTAAATGTTGTGATTGATCATGGTGCAAAACCTGCTATTTCCTCATGTACAGCTGACAATTCATCACCACAATGGTTTGAGAAAATAGCGTTAATTGCCAGTGAAACATCAGCCTTCTGTAAATTATCAGGCTTGGTGACAGAAGCAGGTGTTAACCCAAATTTTGAACAATTAGCTCCTTATATGGAGCACTTGTTAGTTTGCTTTGGTGCTGAACGCCTAATGTGGGGTAGTGATTGGCCAGTGGTTAATCTTTCATCAGATTATCCAAGTTGGGCCAAGCAAGTAGAAGCATTTGTTGAGCCGTTAACAGTAAAAGAACAACAGTCAATTTGGTCTACTACGGCTGAAAGATTTTATGGTCTCGAATAGACAAATAAAATGATCCGTTTGACATAATTATTAAAAGATAGGTTTTAACATGAGTATTAAATTTAATGAAAAATATGCACTGATCACTGGTGCCGGTAGTGGAATTGGTCAAAGTACTGCACTCAAGCTTGCGGAGCAAGGTGCTCATGTTGTTATTGTCGATTTAGATATTAATGCGGCAAATAAAACAAAAGCCATGATTAGTGAACAGGGTGGTAAAGCAAGTGCATATCAATGTGACATCGCTAATAATGCTCAAGTCAAAGAGGTTGTCGGTGCAATATTAAAAGAGCATGCCATTGATATGTTAATCAATAATGCTGGTATCGCTCATGTAGGCAATTTGGAAAATACCACAGAAGAAGATTTAGACAGGGTTTATAACGTTAATGTGAAAGGGGCATACAATATGATGTCCGCACTTATTGGCTCGATGAAAGCACGTAAATCAGGCGTTATTGTCAATATTGCTTCTATTGCTGCATCTGTAGGTATTGAAGACCGTTTTGCTTATTCAATGAGCAAAGGGGCAATACTTACTATGACGTATTCAGTCGCTAGAGATTATATTGATCATGGCATACGTTGTAATTGTATCTCTCCTGCGCGTGTTCATACCCCATTTGTCGATAATTTTATTGAAAAAAATTACCCTGACAATCAAGCAGAAATATTTGATAAATTATCGAAAAGCCAACCAATAGGGCGTATGGGAACGGTCGATGAAATGTCCGCGTTAATTAGCTTTTTATGCTCAGATGAAGCAGCTTTTATCACCGGTAGTAATATTCCTATCGACGGTGGGTTTGTCACTTTAAATAATTAATTTATCAACCCTTAAGTATAAAAAAGAATTAAAAACAATAATATAAAGGTTTACTATGACAGAGCAAACACTCAACACAAATGAAGATAACAGCAGTATGAATAATCCAAAAGTGATGAATTCTTCACCTGAAGTAGTGCCCAAAGCTTACCTTGCTTCCTTTATTTTAATTACTTTATGTTTCCCTTTATGGGGCTTTGCTAACGATATTACTAACCCGTTAGTTAAAGCGTTTTCTAAAGTGTTGCAAATGTCTGCGGCAGAAGGAACTTGGGTTCAAGTTGCTTTCTACGGTGGTTATGGTGCAATGGCTATTCCTGCAGCCTTATTTATTAAAAAGTTCTCTTATAAAGCTGGGTTGATGGTGGGATTGGCTTTTTATGCCTTAGGCGCGTTTTTGTTTATTCCTGCAGCGGGGGCTCAAGCTTTTCCCCCCTTTCTATTTGCTTTTTTTGTGATGACATGCGGCTTATCTTTTTTAGAAACCAGTGCTAACCCATACGTGCTTTCAATGGGACCACCAGAAACCGCAACGCAGCGGTTAAACCTAGCGCAAGCGTTTAATCCTGTAGGTTCATTATTAGGTATGTTTGTCGCAACCCAATTTATTATTCAAAAGTTAAATCCTGCAACGGATGCTGAGCGTAGAGAGTTAGCTGCGGATGGCTCACAAAGTGCTCTAGATCAGCTTTCGGCCATTACTGCGAATGATTTAACCGTGATAAGAGACCCTTATCTTGCCATTGGCGCGGTTGTCGTTTTTGTCTTGTTAATTATTGCTTTTAAGAAAATGCCGATAACAGAAGAAAAATCTACCAGTTTAGATATTAAAGGTACATTTAAACGTTTATTGGCAAATCAAAACTACCGAGAAGGCGTGATCGCGCAAATGTTTTATGTTGGTGCGCAAATTATGTGTTGGACCTTCATTATTCATTATGGTACTGAAGTATTTGTCAGCATGGGGTTAACAGAACAAGCGGCTGAAGCTAAATCACAGATGTTTAATATTTACGCCATGGTTATTTTTTGCTTAAGTCGTTTTATTTGCACATTTTTACTGAAATTTATTAATCCTGGCAAACTGTTAATGGTGTTGGCCGCAGGCGGTATGTTCTTCACTGCAGCGACTATTTTTCTTAATGGGTTGGCAGGCATGTATGCACTTGTCGGTATTTCAGCTTGTATGTCTTTAATGTTTCCTACCATTTACGGTATCGCATTAACAGGTACGGGTGATGATGCAAAACTAGGCGCTGCAGGTCTTATTATGGCTATTGTTGGCGGTACTTTCTTGCCGATGGCACAAGCGTCAATTATTGATATGAAAGTAGTGTTTGATAGTTTTTCAGCCACTAAAGCATCATTTGTTTTACCTTTATTATGCTTTGTTGTGATTGCACTTTACGGTAAGCGGTCACAACAACATTTACCTAATGCAAATAAGTAAATTAGGAAACGTAATTTTATGACCATTCGATATTGTTTTGCTTTAGATCTCAAAGACGATCCAAAGCTAATTGAAAGATATAAAAAGTATCATCAAACTGATCAAGTATGGCCAGAAATAGTTGCCAGTATTAAAGGCGCAGGAATTGAAGAACTCGACATTTATTTGGTTGGTAATCGGTTATTTATGATCATGGTGGTTAATGACAGTTTTTCGTTTGAAGCAAAACAAGCGGTAGATTTATCTAATCCTAAAGTCGTTGAATGGGAACAGTTAATGTGGCAATTCCAACAACAGCTACCTTGGGCTAAAGGCGGTGAAAAATGGCTGTTGATGGATAATATATTTACGCTTTAATCTAGATTTAAGCGACGATAAAAATACAAAAAAATAAATTAATAAACTTTTGAATTATTGAACTAGGATAGAAAATGAAATTAATGAGAGTAGGTGAGGTTGGTCAAGAGAAACCAGCAATTTTAGATAGCGAAGGCAATATAAGAGATTTATCAGCACATGTTAATGACATTGATGATGATTTATTCGCCAGTGGTAATGTCGAGAAAATTTCAGAGCTGGACTTAAGTACATTGCCTGTTATTGATGATTCAGTACGTAAAGGCCCTGTTGTCTCTAAAGTAGGGAAATTTATTTGTGTTGGTTTAAATTATGCTGATCATGCGGCTGAATCGGGAATGAAAGTACCTTCAGAGCCAGTATTATTTATGAAAGCCACATCTTCAATAATTGGCCCTAATGACACGGTATTGATGCCACCTAAATCTGAAAAATCAGATTGGGAAGTCGAGCTAGGTGTAGTTATTGGCAAAGAAGCGAAATATGTAACAGAAGAAAATGCGTTAGACTATATTGCAGGTTATTGTGTGATTAACGATTTATCAGAACGTGAATTTCAAATAGAAAAAGAAGGACAGTGGTGTAAAGGTAAAGGATGCGATACCTTCGGGCCAATAGGTCCATACTTAGTCACTACAGATGAAATTACTGATTCTAATGAATTAGACATTTGGTTAGAGCTAAATGGTGAACGTGTACAAGACGGAAATACCCGCACTATGGTTTATAAAGTACCATTTTTAGTTTCATATATTAGCCAGTTTATGAGTTTGCAACCAGGTGATATTATCAGTACGGGAACACCACCAGGAGTAGGCTTAGGTTTTAATCCGCCTAAATATTTAAAAGAAGGTGATACAATGCGCTTGGGTATTACAGGCCTTGGCGAGCAACAACAAACGGTTGAGCGATACAAAGCCTATAAATAAACTGAATTTATTCTTACCCCCCTATACTTGAGAGTAGGGGATTTTTTTATGCATTTACCAGTAATACAATAAGCTCTTTCGGTCCGTGAGCCCCGTAAGCTAATGTTTGTTGAATATCAGCAGTTTTAGAAGGGCCAGAGATAAGCAATGCATTAGTTGGGAGTTTATCGTGCCACTGCTGTGCTTTCATTAATGATGCAAAGTCTTGCACCATAGTGTCGGCGTCAACAATGACAAAATGTACTGGCGGAACTAACGATAATGATCTTGGTTCATTTATCGTAGGCCAAAGCACAATAGAGCCTGTCGCGGCTATTGCACCACAAGAGCTGGTGATACCTGCAGGTGTATCGTTGAATAACCTTTCTTTATTTTCTTTATGCTCAGGTTCATCAGCAGCCAAGTCGAAATCATAAACCTCTATAGCAATGTCACTTTCTATTTCAGTTAGCAGCTTAGATGCTTCGGTATCTTTACCAGTCATTATGGTTGAAATATTTCGCTGTTTAAGTTGTTCAACAACAACTCTAGCGATATCAGAGTCTTTCAGTTTTATCACTTGGGCGTGATTAGTCTCTAAGTGTCCAACAAATTTCGCCACATGTTGCTGATGTGACAATGTAGGGTATTGATAGCCTACTTCATTAGGTAATTTAGTATAGTCAGCACCACTGACTTGTTCTTTAAGTTTGTTAAGAATATTACTTCTGGCAGAGTTTGATGACATTAGCTATCCCCCTTTTTTGTATTCAACTTTTGACGCGCTTTTATTTTTTCGTGTAGCGTTTGAGGCGCTAATTTAGGCGCCGTACGCACACTTGTCCAAACACCGATGTTATTTGGCATCAACTTTCTTAAACGGGTGGCAAACCACATAGAGGTATTATATAAAATGCTATGTTTGTGAAGTAGACTCCAGCCTTTCCAAATAATAGCTTCTATTGTCTTACGGCCACTTCCTTCACCTTTCATGACTTCAGGTTTACCTGTAGTAGCCTTGACACTTTCTACTCTTAGCCGCTGTAATAATTTAGGGATAGGAATTTTAACAGGGCAAACCTCGCCACAAGCACCACACATTGATGAAGCCGTAGGTAAATTATTGGTTGCTTCAAGCCCAAGCATATGAGGCGAAACAATTTTTCCTATAGGACCCGGATAAACGGTGCCATAGGCATGTCCACCAATGCGAGTGTATACCGGACAATGGTTCATACAAGCGCCACAACGTATACATTGCAGGGTTTGACGCAATTCTTCATCAGCAAACGCTTGGCTACGACCATTATCTAATAACACTAAATGTACTTCTTCGGGGCCGTCTTTTTCACCATTTTTACGGGGTGATGAAATCATATTAAAATAAGTTGAAATAATTTGTCCTGTTGCACTACGCGTTAACAAACTTAATAGTGGCGGAACATCATCAAGAAACTCTACAACTTTTTCAATGCCTGTTATGGCAATATGTAAGTTGGGCACTGTAGTACACATTCTGCCGTTACCTTCGTTTTCAACTAAACACAGTGTGCCAGTTTCAGCGACAGCAAAATTAACCCCAGTAATACCAACATCGGCATGGCAAAATTTTTCTCTTAATACCCTACGGCCTTCACCAATTAAAGCATCTACATCAGTGGTATGTTCAAATCCATCAATGTTGTCTGCGAACAAATCAGCCACTTGTTTTTTATTTTGGTGAATAGCTGGCATGATAATATGTGATGGATGTTGACCTGCAAGCTGGACAATATATTCCCCCATATCTGATTCTAAACATTCAATGTTTTGTGCTTCAAGGTGATCATTAAGCGCAGTTTCTTCCGATACCATCGACTTGCCTTTAACTACGGTTTTGCCGTTTTTATCGGTAATCAATTGCGCGATAATTTCGTTAGCTTCGGTAATCGTTTCAGCCCAATGTACTTTTATGCCATTGGCTTCAAGGTTAGTTTCTAACTGTTCAAGTAGGTGAGGGAGTTTTAATAAACAACGTTGTTTAATTAATTTACACTGTTCACGTAAGGTTTCTAATTCATCGGCACTGGGAAACGAGTTTTTCCGTTTATCTACGAGGTAATCCATAGCTCCACGAAAATTACTTCTTAACTCGTCGTTCGCCAGATCACGAGTAACATTGCCACGAAAAGCGCGAGCAGATTTCGCATATTTGCTTTCGTTAGGTTCATTAATGTGCGAGGTCATTATTTTGCCTCCTTGAACAGAGCAGACTGCTTATTTTCTTTTATGCTAGCTTCAATGTCTTGTGTTCGTTTAAGTAAGTAACTGGCTATATGTTCACCACGTAATGACTTTTTCTGATATTCAAGTGCGCCGTTAATATTTAGCATGCAGCCCCAATCGGCACTTATATAACGTACCACATCGGCATCAAGTAAATTTTTACTTTTGTCTTTAACCATTTCTCCGGATATATCGCCATGTTTTATTGAAAAAGTGCCGCCAAAACCACAGCATTCACTTTCGTACTTATGAGTAACAAGTTCAACATTGTCGAGTTGTTTAATGAGTGCTTGTCCAGTGATATGCACGCCCATTTCACGACGGGCTGCGCAGGAAGTATGTAAAGCAATTTTTTCTGGTTGGCCTTTATCATCGAGTTTAATTTTCAGTACATTAACTAAAAATTCAGTGAATTCAAAAATACGCTCACAAAAATTTTCAATACCAGGCTCACCTTTTAACAGATCAGGGTAGTGATGACGCATCATACCGCCGCAAGAGCCTGAAATTATAACGATAGGAATATCTAGAGGAAACTGAGCAACTTGCGCAAGCGCTACTGCTTTTGCTTCATCTTCAAAACCTGAATTATAAGCTGGTTGCCCGCAGCAGGTTTGTCCTTGCGGATAAAGAACTTCAACACCTTGTTTTTCAAGAAATTCAATGGCGTCCATTCCTGAATCGGGAAAAAGGCTATCTGCCAAACACGTACCATAAAAGTAAACCTTTTCGGGCTTTGTTGGGTAGTTACGTAAATGTTGGGTATTTAATGTCGTCATTGTTAATGTTTCTTCACTGTATTTCTATATTAAACTTAACATACACACAATTATATTGTTAATATATAGCCTATTAATTAATATATTGTTTCTAAAAACGGTGTAATCAATGTTGCTTGCTAATGAATTATCACTTTTTGTCCTGGTAGTGGAGGCTAAATCTTTTAATAAAGCTGCTGTAGTCGCTGATATATCAACCCCTGCATTGAGTAAAAGGATCACTAAATTAGAAACTGATTTAGGCGTGCAATTATTATATCGTACAACACGTAGGCTCAGCTTGACTGAAGCTGGACACAAACTCTATTTACGCGCTAAAGATATTCATAAGCAAGTCAATGAAGCGCTTGGGGAGGTTAGTAGTTATAGTCAAAACCTTAGTGGTCATATTCGCATAAGCGTGCCAACAATTTCAGGAGAGTTATTTTTAACACAATGTATCGCTGAATTTTGCCAACTTCACCCTGAAATTTCGGTTGATGTCCGTTCAGAAAATGAGTTTGTTGATTTAGTTAAAGAAGGTATTGATCTCGCAATACGCACTGGTGTGATGGAAGATTCCAGTCTTATTGCAAAACCATTATTAATCTCTCATTGGGTTGTGTGTTGCTCACCTCAATATATTGCAAAGTATGGTGAGCCAAAATATCCTGATGCATTAGTTAATCATAATTGTTTAGCGTATACATACCAAAAACAAGGCGCTTATGAGTGGCGTTTCAATCATGAAAATGAAGAAGTTGCGATTAAAGTAGCGGGTAATTTCGCTACTAATAATGCCCAGTCTTTACGTAAAGCAGCGCTCGCAGGGTATGGCATTGCTTACATCCCTAGATGTAGTGTTTATGAAGATCTGCAAGAAGGTAATTTACAAATTTTGTTACCGGAGTATCAACCGCGCTCACTAGGTGTGTATGCCATCTATCCCTATACTCGTCATTTACCGAATAAAATAAAATTATTGATCGAACATATAAAGCAAGGTTATGAAAATCTCAGCCACTATTTTTAATGCGATAACTTTTAAATTAGTCCGATTGGAATAACATTAGCCGATGATAAATATTAAAAACTTTGAACATAAAAAGTTATCCATTAAAAAATGGCAAGTACTTAAAAATTAACCTTGGTGTATTTTGGGGATAAATGGTTCAGGTAAGCAATATCTTGATCAACTGTTAATGGGTCAATTGCAACCGCACAATATCAGTGAATTATCTCTACCTGCTATAGATAAAATAGCCATGGTGTCTTTTAAAACTCAGCAGCGTATTTATGAGTTTGAGTATCCTCCCTTATTTAAGCAGCGAATTAAGCTGTAAAGTTAGGTGAGATTAACTCTCTAAACCATGAACGCAACGCAGTAGCGTTACTTCAGCCGTTTGTAAATGCCTTTCCATACTCATTATTGCGCCAGCAGTATTATGAGTAACAAGGTTATTTAATAAATCGATGTGTTCATCAATGGCGACAGTAAAACGTTCCAACTCCCCTGTTTTATCCCACTGATAATGATAATGACAAACGAAAGAAACAATATCGTAAAATTGGTTAGTAAAACGGTTTTTGGTGCTCTGTTTAATCTTGTGATGCAATGCTTTATCTAAATCTGGAAATTCTAAATATCGATTTTCCATATCAGCTCTAACGTCTTGGTGCTGTTGAAGAAGCTTATTAAGCTCTAACCAAAGAGAGTCTTCTTTTGGAACTTTTAATAATTCAGTGATGGCACGCATTTCTACCATTTGTCTAAATGAGACTAATTCCCGAGCAAACTCTTCATCAAATTTCACCATCTTCCAACGGCCACGTGGTATTTTTTCGATTAAACCATTGCTTGAAAATTTAATAAGAAATTCTCGTACGGTAATGGTGGTACAACCGGAGTTTTTTGCCAGACTTAATTCTGAGAAACGATCGCCAGGCAGTAACTTGCCCGTATTAATTAAATTGAGAAAGTGTTTTTCAATTTGAACATCTTTAGAAGAGTTTTTATCTTTTATATCGTAATAATCGCTAGTAGTTGCTTTACGTAGTACGAGCTTGTTAGGCCCTTCTCGTTTTATTAGACCAATTTCGCACAGGTGCTCAACGCAAGCTCTCACAGTGGTACGACTAATACTTAATAACTTTGTGAGCTCAATATCATTGGCCATAATATCCTGACCATCAGGAACAGCATTGATATGATCAAGCATTTTATTGATAGACTGTTTGAATAGGTAAGTTTTCTCGCTCACGTTATGATTCCTTATAACTTTTCTTATTATTAGTCGCTAGGACTTCTTATATCACTAATATGTATTTTATACCTAATTCTACAGATTTTTTCGTCAAAATCTACTTGTAATACTAGATAAACGATATTATTTAAAAAGTAATACAGGTTCTTTTATAGGGTATTCATACAAACAGGTACTTTAAATTGTTGACTTGCTAAATTACCAATAGTAACCTGTGTAATTATTATATATAAATACACACCGCTTACTTTGTTGGAGGAAAAATGAAAAAACAAGTATTCAACTTTGTTCTTTCACTATTTATCTGTTTGAACAGCGGGCAAATATTTGCTGAGGAAACAATTAAAACTAAACCTAACATTATTCTTATGATGGCTGACGATCTGGGCTATGGAGATACGGGGTTCACCGGTAACAAAATTATTAAAACTCCAAGCCTAGATCAAATGGCTAAAGAAGGCGTTATTATGACGAACTTTCATTCAGGAGGTTCTGTGTGCTCACCTACTCGAGGTACTTTCCTTACAGGCCGTCATCATCATAGGTACGGTATCTTTTGGGCTAATGTAGGTCACTTACCTAAAGAAGAAATTACGCTTGCTGAAATATTAAAAGAACAAGGCTATACCACTGGGCACTTTGGTAAGTGGCATTTAGGTACATTAAGCAAAATCATGTCAGCAAAAGGTGAAAAAAGAAAGCCTGCTCAAAACTATTCACCGCCAGCATGGCATGGTTATGATACTTCATTTGTGACGGAATCAGCCATCGCATTGTGGGATCCTGCTAAAGGTAATAGAGCAAAAAACAATCCGTTTTGGCTTAATGGTGTTGCTCTTAGCTCTAATGACCCTAGTTTACAAGGTGGAGCAAGTCGAGTTGTCATGGATAAAGCTTTACCTTTTATTGAAAAATCGGTAGATGAACAAAAGCCTTTCTTTGCGGTGATTTGGTTTCATGCACCTCATATGGATGTTGTTGCGGGGCCTAAATATTTGGCTCAATATCAAGGTCATGGAGAAGCGGCACATTACTATGGTGTAGTTACTGAAATGGATGAACAAATAGGCCGTTTACGTAGAGAATTAAAACGGTTAGGTGTTGATAGAAATACGTTAATTACATTTACTAGTGATAATGGCCCTGAAGGCAAAAAGCCTAAAGGTAGAGCCGCCGGTGTTACTGATGGTTTAAAAGGTCGTAAGCGTAATTTATATGAAGGCGGTGTTCGCGTACCAACCCTTGCATTATGGCCTGAGAAAATTCAAGCAGGCAGGGTAATTGATACTACGGCTTCAACCTTAGATTATTTACCAACCATTAATGAGATCTTTGGTTATCAAATGTCTGATGACAGGCCAATAGACGGCACAAGTATTTTGCCGCTTTTACTGGGAAGAGAAGCAAAAGAGAAGCGCTATGAACGAAATAAAGTCATTCCTTTTATTGCTAAAGATAAATTATCACTGATTGATGGTAACTACAAATTAGTGACTAACGCCCATGCTTTGGCGAACAATTTAACGGAGGCAGAGCTCTATGATTTAGCATTAGACAGAGGTGAAACAACCAATATCGCCGCAAATCATCCTAAGCGGGTTAATGCAATGACAGAGCAAGTCAAAACGTTTGTCGTTTCTGCAAAAGCTAGCCATAACGGTGATGATTACCAAGTGAAATTTAAACCCGTTGATGAGTGGCCACAAAAGGAGAAAATGCCCCGTGAATAGATCACTGACATTATTTTTGTTGAGTTTGCTTTTAGCAAGTTGTGCCTTCAATTTCGAAGAGGGACATAAGTCGAACAAACCTTTGAATATCCTGTTTATATTAACCGATGACCAAGCGATTGATACCATCAGTGCTCATGGTAATAAACGCATATCAACCCCGAATATCGATAGACTTGCTCATGCTGGTACAAGCTTTACCCATGTGTTTAATCAAGATTCATGGTCTCCTGCAGTGTGCGCTCCTTCACGTCGAATGATTAATACAGGCAGACATCTATTTCATACAGGTCTAGGACCAGATAATGATAAAAAGGGTGTTGATTCAACCCATTTTAAAATGTTTGGCGAAACCTTTAAAGATGCAGGTTATCGCACCTTTATGACAGGGAAATGGCATTTACCCATGTCTATTTGGGAGCGAAGCTTTTCTGAGGGTAAAGCGGTATTTAAAGGTGGTATGTCTTATGTAAAAAATGGTGGTCAATGGTCTGCCGATTTTGTTGACTATGATGCTAGCTCCACTAAAGGAGAGCGATACAAAGCCTACAAAGGCAATAAACACAGTAGTGAAATGGTGGCTGATGCTGCAATTGATTTTTTATCTAGCCAGAAAAGTACAGAAGAAGATGCACCATTTATGATGTATGTCGGTTTTTTAGCGCCACATGATCCTCGTCAGTCACCTGATGAGTTTGTAACTAAATATCCTGGAAACACCATTGATTTGCCAGAAAGCTTTATTGCGGAGCATCCATTTAACCAAGGCGACCATTATATTCGTGATGAAATATTGGCAGAATTTCCGCGCAAACCTGAGGTCGTAAAAGATTTTATTGGTGAATATTACGCAATGATTGATCATATGGATGCACAAATTGGTCGTGTACTTGATGCGCTTGAGGAATCTGGTCAAGCAGATAATACTCTCATTATTTTTACTTCTGATCATGGTTTGGCGGTGGGTAAACACGGTTTACTTGGTAAACAAAATCAATACGACCATAGTGTTCGTGCTCCTTTTATTATTAAAGGCCCTAATATTCCTAAAGGAAAAACTGCAAAAGGCATGTTTTACATTAACAGTGCTTTTCCAACTGCTGTTGAGCTTGCAGGCATAGAGATTCCAGCTTCTGTACAAATGCCAAGTATTACTCCTTTGCTGAATCAGTTGCAACAAGCAGAAGAAGTAGAGCCAGATGAAATTACTATGTCTGACAGTATCTACGGTAGTTATCGTCATTTCCAACGTATGTTACGAACCGATGAATATAAATTAATTTATTATCCACATCTTAAAAAGACGCAATTATTTAATATGCTCAAAGACCCTGCTGAGCTGGTTGATTTATCAGAGGATAGTAAACAACAAGAACGTATCACAGCAATGATGTTCGAATTAGATAAATGGAAAAAAACGGTTGGAGATCCGCTGGATTATCAAGACATAGATAACAGTTTTAAAATGATGTGGGGCACCAAAGACAAAGATCACCGTCCTAAAAATAGATAGCACACAAAACAAATTATTTAAAAAAATAACACGGAATACTAATAAATGAAAACACACAAATCATTACAACGCTTGGCAATTAGCCTTGCTATAGCAGCAGGGCTGGTGGGCTGTACTGAGGTTGACGAAAATGCAGCGTCAGATGCAATCACAAAAGAAAAAGTTCGCCCTAATGTCATTGTTATTCTTGCGGATGATATGCAAAAAGGTGTTACAGGTCATGAAGGACATCCCATCATAAAGACCCCTAATATCGATAAGTTAGCCACAGGTGGTACTGTGTTTGGTAAAGCTTTTGCTACTAGTCCTGTTTGTACGCCTAGTCGTACTAATTTACTTACCGGTCTTTATGAGCGTCGTCATGGGATTAATTTTGGCTCTAACAGTACCATGACCGAAGAAGCATGGGCGAATACCTACCCAATGCTTCTGAAAAAGTCAGGGTATTTTGTTGGTTATGTGGGTAAAAATCATACCCCTATCGGGAAAACTTCTGAAGGTGGCTTTGGCTATAAAAGTGGCATAATGGATACTAGTTTCGATTATTGGTATGCCAGTCATAAACATTTGAGTTTCTATCCTAAAGATAAAAAAGCGCATAAAATTTTCAAAAATGCCAAAGCCGATACCCAAATCGAAATTATGGAAGAGGGCGTAGAAAACTTTATGGCGCCAAATGAAGCGTTCAAAGCGGGCTACAGCTTTTTAGATAGCAGGCCAAAAGACCAACCGTTTGCCTTGTTATTGAACTTTAATGTGCCTCATGCCAATAGCACGAGTTCAATGCAGTTACGTGATAGCGATTTAGATTTATATAAAACCGCCTACCGCGATCAAATAGATGAAATCACCTTACCTAAAACTTATGTTGCAGAAAAAGATATTAAAGCGCCTAAATTACCTAAGCATGTCTATAACGGCGAATACATAAAAACATACAATTACGTTAAAACACCCGACACACTTAAAGAGCGAAAAATTCGTGAAATGCAAACCATTTCAGGTATCGATAAGCTAGTCGGTAAGCTTGTTAAACACCTTGAAGAACAGGGCGTTGCCGATAACACCATTATTGTTTTCACGTCTGATCACGGTTTAATGCATGGTGAATTTGGTATGGGTGGGAAAACCTTACTTTATGAGCCAATGGTACGCATTCCTATGGTGGTTTATGACCCTCGAGTAAAACCTAGCAACAAAGCAGACAGCAATAGTGATTTAGTTGCCTTAGTTGATATTGCACCGACCTTACTTGATTTAACAGGCACCGCTATTCCTGATGAAATGCATGGTGAAAGCTTAAAGCCACTGATGTTAAAGCAAGAAGTTAATGGACAGAGGGTGCAGTGGCGTGAAGAAATATTCTTAGAAAACATGATGATGATCCAAAATTATCCAAGAACAGAATCAGTCAGAACTCATAAATGGAAATATATACGTTATTTTGATAAGAAGAATGATGGCCCTTACGAGGTCGCAATTAACAACTCTATCAATGGTGAACAACCCATTTATGAAGAACTTTATAATATTGAAAACGATCCTGATGAAATCAATAACTTAATTGATGTGCCAGAACATAAACAGATAGTTGAGCAATTGAGAAGCAAGAATGCGGAGTTAGTGAAGAAATATCGTGGTAAAGGGCCTCTTAATACACATATTAGTGAAAAGAAGGTTAAAGCAATTGACCCGCTTGTCGGCTAGATAATTTAAATGATGGAATTTATAATGAATCAATATTTAAGTATTAAACAAACCAAAGCTACATTATTTCTATTGATTGGGATTATTAGTCTCTCTGGCTGTGGTCAAGCTGAACAACAAACACAGCAACAAGCACAATTAAGTGACAATAAAGTTGAACAAAAAAGACCAAATATTGTTTTAGTGATGACAGACGATCAAGGCTATGGCGACTTTAGCATGCACGATAACCCGATTGTTAAAACGCCTCATCTTGAAGAACTCGCAAATGAAAGTCAGCGTTTGACAAACTTTCATGTTGACCCAACTTGTTCACCAACGCGTGCTGCATTAATGAGTGGTCAGTATTCGCTCCGTGCGGGTGTATGGCATACGGTAATGGGGCGCCATATGCTAAATGACCAGCATTATACTTTGCCTGAAATCTTAAAAGATAATGGCTACAACACAGCAATGTTAGGTAAGTGGCATTTAGGTGAAAATTATCCATTTCGCCCACAAGATCAAGGCTTTGACCATGTATTAATGCATGGTGGTGGCGGTGTTGGTCAATCACCTGATTATTGGGGAAATACCCAATTTGATGACACTTATTATTTAAATGGTGAAGAGAAAGCCTATGCTGGCTTTACCACAGATGTTTGGTTTGATGAGGCGATTAACTTTGTTAAACAAGAAGCTCAAACTGATTCACCATTTTTCCTCTACCTTTCATTAAATGCACCACATGTACCTTGGCGTGCGCCTGAAAAATATATTGAGCCCTATAAAGCGTTAGGCTTAGGTGAAGATCTCGCTAATTTTTACGGCATGATCACTAACATTGATGACAACCTTGCTCGATTACGTCAAGCCATGCGCCAGGCCAAAGTAGAAGATGACACTATCTTTATTTTTATGACCGATAATGGCTCATCAATGGCTGCGAAAAGTAATGGCGAGCCGCTTACCCGATTAAATGAAGCTACCATAGCTGCCATTGAAGCAAAAACAGGCAAAAAGCTAAACACCTTAAATGATTATATGCGTGCAGGTAAAGCATCTGCCTATGAAGGTGGTCACCGTGTACCTTTCTTTATTCGTTGGCCAAATGGTAACTTAGGTCATCCGGGAGAAATCAATGATTTAACGGCTCATTTTGATGTATTACCGACATTGCTTGACTTAGTAGGCATTGACGCGAAAGGCGTAGATACCGACGGTATTTCGTTAGCTCCTGCTTTAAAAAATGACGTAGCCTTACCTGATAGAACCTTAGTTGTTACCAATCAACGAGTATTGAACCCAGAACCACAGCGTCCTTATGCGGTAATGCAAGGTAATTGGCGATTCGTGCACGCAGTGGAAACTGGTGGTGTTGAGTTATTTGATATCACCAATGATCCAGGTCAAAGCAATGATATTAGTGCTCAACACCCTGATAAAGTGGCTGAATTTACTAAAGCTTATGAACAATGGTGGCTTCATACTACAGGTAAAGGCACCCCGACTACACGTATAATCATTGGCAGCGAGCATGAAAATCCATCGCGCTTAACGGGAATGGATTGGTTATCACCAAATACAGAACAGGTTCCATGGTGGCCTGGGTTTGGCAATGACAAATGGGGTAAACACGTAGGTGTTGCATGGATCGGCAAGGAAGATAAGTTTATCGTCTCACCTTGGGCGCTAAAAGTTGCCCATACTGGCAAGTATACCATGACGCTTTACTTACATGACATACCTGCAAAGATGGTTATTAATAAAGGCTTTGCACACATTCAGCTTAATGGTGAAACCGTCACGAAACCAGTAACAAAAGGTGCGGTATCTGTTGAGTTTGAATTACCACTTCATGAAGGCGATTTAGATGTTCGTGCTTGGTTCGATGATAAATCTGATGAAAGTGGGTTAAGTACTGGTTTAGCGGCATTTTATATGTATGTTGAAAAACACTTTTAATAAAGTGAATAGCGAGTAAAAGACAGTGAATCCTGTAATGTGTATGATGCAAAGCTTATTATTTATAATATGTGCGACTTTTGCTTTAGTCTGCAATAGTACCGCCATTGATGAATTAAATAATCTGGTATTAAACGATGTCGTACCTGTTGTTTTTGACAAAAAGCAAGAACAGGGCCTTGATTCACTGTATTTTGAAGGGATGCCATATCAAGGCAAGCCAACGCGCATCTTTGCTTATTATGATACCCCAAAAGGGAAAGGCCCATTTCCCGCCATTGTGCTTGTACACGGTGGTGGTGGCAGTGCTTATCAAACATGGGTTAAAAAATGGAATGAAGCAGGTTTTGCCGCCATATCCATTGCTGTAGAAGGACAAACGGGTACTCAAATAAATAAAAGACCGCCTAATAAGTGGCAGAAGCATGACTGGGCTGGACCGAGACGACCGGGTATTTATAAGGATGCCGATAACCCCTTAACCGATCAGTGGATGTTTCATGCTTCAAGCGCCGTGATAAAAGCACATAATTTATTACGCTCGTTTGACGAAATAAACAAAGATCAAATTGGTTTGTCTGGCATCTCTTGGGGGGGAGTTATTACCTCAACCGTCATTGGCTTTGATCAACGTTTTGCTTTTGCCATCCCAATCTATGGCAGTGGCTTTCTTGATACGATGGACAACCATTATGGTGAAGCGCTAAAAGATAATGCTACTTACCGCGAATTATGGGAGCCAGCATTACGCATTGCTAAATTTAACAATCCCACTTTTTGGTTAACGGGGATAAAAGAGAATAACTTTTCACTAGATGCTCAGGCCAACACTTATAAATTACTAAATGGGCTGCACTTTCAAAGCATTCAACCTAAATTAAAACACAGTCATGGTGCAGGCTGGGCACCTCAAGAGCCTTACGAGTTTGCTCTTGCGGTAATTAATGGTAAATCTTTGCCAAGCTTCTATCAACAAAAGTTATCAAGCGATTCAATTAGCATTAAGGTCAAAAATGCTGAAAATATAAATGCAGCAACGCTGTATTACACCAATGATATCGGTCATACCTTGAAGCGAATATGGCACCAATTACCTGCAGAAGTTGAGTCTTTTACTAATAGAGTCACATTAACAGCAAAGTTACCAGTAACAGCGACTGCCTGGTTATTTAATATAGAAAAAAACGGCCTGATTTATAGTAGTGAACTCTCAGAAAGGGCTGAACGCTCAGAACACGCAACAAATTCAAATAATCAATTACAATAAATAATGAGAAGTAAAATGTTTGGTAAGTTTAAACAAAAAGCAATCAACAAGCGATTAACCAACACTGTAATAGTTGGGGTTTTAGCTATTAGCACAATGCCATTTTTCGCAAATGCCAATGCATCTAAAAATGACTCAAATAATGCTCTACCAAATATCATTTTAGTGATGACAGACGACCAAGGCTATGGCGATTTCGGTAGTAATAAAAACCCAATCGTTAAAACCCCAGTTATTGACCAGCTTGCTAATGAGAGTGTTCGCTTTTCTAACTTTCATGTTGACCCTACTTGCTCGCCAACACGTGCAGCACTGATGAGTGGTCAATATTCGTTACGTGCAGGCGTTTGGCATACCGTGATGGGGCGCCATATTTTATCGGACAAAATTAACACCTTACCTGAAGCGTTAAAAGAGGCAGGTTATAAAACTGGAATGGTTGGTAAATGGCACTTAGGAGACAACTATCCGTTTCGTCCGCAAGACCAAGGGTTTGACCATGTACTCATGCATGGCGCTGGTGGTGTAGGTCAAACACCCGATTATTGGGGCAATACCCAATTTAACGATACCTATTTTCTTAATGGAACACCTAAAAAATACAACGGCTACGCGACCGATATTTGGTTTGATGAAGCGATTGATTTTATCGAAAACAATGCCAATAAAGCCGACCCATTTTTTTTATATGTTTCGACAAACGCCCCTCACGCTCCCTTTCGTGCGCCGGAAAAATATATTCAGCCCTATCGTGATTTAGGTGTGCCAGAAGAATTAGCATTGTTTTACGCCATGATCGCAAGCATTGATGAAAATATGGAGCGTTTACAAGGTGCAATGGATAAAAACGGCATTACCGACGATACCATTTTTATCTTTATGACCGATAACGGCTCGGTGATGGGCGGAAAAAGTGCCAAATTAGTTAAAGGCAAAACCAAAGCGTTAATAGAGCAAAAAATAGGACAAAAAATTACCACCCTCAATTACGATATGCGTGGTGCAAAAAATTCCGCTTATGAAGGTGGTCACCGCGTGCCATTTTATATTTCTTGGCCAAATGGTGGTTTGATTGAACCTAGTACTATTGATGGTTTGTCTGCACACTTTGATGTAATGCCAACATTATTAGATTTAATTGGCGTAGATACCAGCACACTTGATACCGATGGCATTAGCTTGAAATCTGCGTTAACGCGAGGCACTTCTCTGCCAGATAGAGCGCTTACTGTTACTACACAACGGGTGCTGAACCCTGAGCCAAATCGCCCATTTGCGGTAATGCATGGCAATTGGCGTTATGTTAAAGCCAATGGTAATAAAGATATTTTTGAGTTGTTTGACTTAAGTAAAGATCCGAGTCAAACAGATAATATTATTGATAAGCACCCTGAAATAGCTAAAAAAATGGCCAAGCAATATCAACAATGGTGGCAACATAGTACAGGTAAAGGCTTTGAAACTACCCGAGCAATTATTGGTTCAAACCATGAAAACCCTGCGCGACTAACCAGTCACGATTGGTTAGCGCCAAATACCAAGCAAGTAGGGCATACCGTAGGGTTTGGAGATGAACAGTGGGCTAAAAAAGGTTGGTTAGGTAAAGAAAAAAATTATCAAATTTCTCCTTGGAAAGTACAAACATCTGAGAAAGGGACATACCGATTTACGGTATTGTTTCACGATAAACCCGCCAATAAAGAGATCCCTAAACAGTATGCTCATCTAACTATTAATGGACAGCCCTTTGTTAAAAAAGTAAATAAAGGAGCCACTCATGTGACCTTTGAATTGCCATTAGAGCAACAAGCCGTCGATATTAAAGCCTGGTTTAGTAATAAAAAGGCTAGTGACAGCAAAAACAGTAGTGATACAGCAACGGGTAAAGATACGCCTTTGGCAGCCTTCTTTATTTATGCAGAGCGACTTTAATTTTAATTAAAAATATAACGAAAAAAAGAGAAAATTATGAATAAAAAAATTATCCGCAACGCAGTTTCCACTGCTTTACTTTGCTTACCATTAATAACAATGGCAGGACAACAAAATTCACAAGGGTGTTCAGTTGAAGAACTTGCAGCTCACGACGCCCTAAGTGAAGTTGAAAAGCAAAAGTTTTATGGCTTTGAAGGCTCAGGTATTCCATGTTCAACTGAAATGAAAATCTTAACTAAAGAGTGGAAAGAACTTAATAGCTCAGCAGCAAAACAAAAAGGCCGTGATCGTTTTAATAAAAATAAATACGGCATGTTTATCCATTGGGGGCTTTATTCAACTTTTGGCGGTGTTTATAAAGGCGAAAAGATGGAAGATGGCGGCACAGGGCCACGAGTGGCTGAATGGATCATGCGCCGTAAAGAAATTCCGCGCGGGGAATATGAAAAACATGCCAAAAACTTTAACCCTCAAGATTTTAATGCCGACGAATGGGTAGCCATTGCCAAAGCAGCAGGCATGAAATATATCGTGATGGGTTCAAAGCATCATGAAGGGTTTGCCATGTATGAGTCAGATGTCAGTGATTTTAACATCGTTGATGCAACACCTTTTGGTCGTGATGCCATTAAAGAAATGGAAATTGCCGCGAAGAAAGCGGGTATTGATTTTGGTGTATATTACTCCAACGCCCTAGATTGGCGAAGTGGCGGCGATAGCGGTCATAAAGATTATGGTCCCGCGCCGGGTATCAAAGCAAGACGGGCATTATTTGTGAATAAATTTGACCCATCGCCGGTTAGTTTTGATGACTACATCAAAAACAAGTCAATTCCACAGGTGAAAGAGCTATTATCTAATTATGATTTAAGCCAGATTTGGTTTGATACACCGGCTTACATTCCACCAAAACATAGTATGGAATTTTATCGCTTAGTGAATGATGCGAACCCTGAAATTTTAGTCAATGCCAGAATTGGTAATGGCTTTGGTGATATCGGTACACCGGGCGATAATGTTATCCCGGATAAAGCCAGTGCCAATACCTGGGAGGGTATTGCTACAACGAATCACTCTTGGGGCTTTAAATCATATGACACCGATTGGAAGAGTCCTAAAGAGACACTTTACTGGTTAATTGCTAATGTCAGTAAAGGCGGCAATTTCTTATTAAATGTTGGTCCTGATGGTAATGGTGTCATTCCGAAAGAGTCGGCAGATATTTTAAAAGAAGTCGGACAGTGGTTAATGGTAAATGGTGATGCTATTTATGACTCTGAACCTTGGCAGGTTGATCATGAAGGGCCAACAAAAATCAGTATGAAAGGAACAAAGCAAAGAGAAGAAGCTAAAGTAACTTTTGACTTTAAAGAGACTGATTTCTGGTTTACCCAAAAGGACAATAAGGTTTACGTTGTTTCATTTACAAAACCAGAAAGTAATAATATTTCAGTAAAATCACTACAAGGTTTAGATATAAAAAATATCAGAGTTTTAGGTCAAAAGGGTAAAGTTACATGGAAAGATGGTTCAGATGCTATGAAGATACAATTACCTGAGCTGATTAATGAAACTATAGGCTATGCATTAGAAATAACTTTATAGTCAATATACTAGGAACAGTTTGATGAAAACACCAATCAATAAACTATTGGTTGGTGTTTTTTTATATCTCTTGTTTTGTAGTGTTCTTACTTTAATATCTTGTGTTTATTTGATTCCTTGTGTTTACCTATGTGTTTACCTATGTTTTTACTTCTCTTAAGTTGTTGTTATTAGGCACGAATAAAATAAACTTTGTTTAACTTGAAAAAACGTTGGCTTTTTATAGACAATAATACACTTTGTGTATATATTATATGTAACAATACACTTATGTGTTAACGATAAAATAACTAAAAATTATAATAATGCCAAATCAAATGGGGAATTATATGAGATCTAAAACAAATAATAAAAAGTTTCTTAAAGGTAAGTTATCACTTGCAATATCTGCAGCTATTTTACCTGCCATGTTTGCAACAAGCATGAATACATATGCGGCGGAAGAAACTAAAGAAACGAAAAAAGCAGATGACATCGAAGTAATCGAAGTTACAGGCTATATGGCGTCATTGCAAAAAGGCCTAGATAAGAAAAAAGAATCAAACAATATCGTTGATGCAATTATTGCCGAAGATATTGGTAAAATGGCTGATGCCAATGTTGCCGAATCTTTACAACGCATCACGGGTGTTTCTATTAACCGCGAAGGTGGTGAAGGTACAACAGTTAGCGTTCGTGGTATGGGCGGTAATTTAAATAATATTTCTGTAAACGGTCAAATAGTAAATAGTGGCGGTGATGCCGGAACGCAAAATGGCTCCGATGCTGTTGGTTTAAATATAATGTCTGCCAACATGCTTAGTTCCATTGAGGTCATAAAAACACCCAGTGCAAAACATGAAGAAGGTAGTTTAGGTGCTCAAATCAGCCTGAAAACCATAAAACCGTTGGATAAACAAAAAGAATCCTTTAATGCCTCTATAACAGCTAATTACAATGATTTTAGTGAAGAAACTGACCCGTCGGCGCAAGTCAACTATATAGGCCAGTTCATGGATAATACACTAGGTTTAGCGGTAGGTCTTAACTATGAAAACCGTAATGTTAGAGAAGATTCCATTCAAACATACGGTTGGGGAGCCGCTAACTTTAAGCAAGATATTGCCGGTCGTAAATATTCAGAAGATGCTAGTGGTAATGTTTATCGTGTCGCTGATGATGGTGAAGTATTTGATGCCTATGGTAATGCAGCCACAGGAGTAAATAGTGCTGATTTAACAGAAACGGCGCAAAGTGCATACTTTATGCGTCATCTATATTCTAAACACTCTAATCAAGAACGTGAGCGTAAAGGCATCAACTTTACTTTGCAATATCAACCCTCTGAAGAGTTTAATAGTTATTTAGATGTTACTCATACCTCGTTAGCGATTGAAGATGATTTTTCTTTGTTTCGTCAAAACTTCAATGGCGGTGGTCAAAATAGACCTAACTTAGCGGCAGATATAGATCCTGATTCACAATCTGTTATAACTGCGGTTAACCTTAAGGGTAGCCGTTCTATGCTGCCACGAGAAACACAAAAAGAAACAAAAATGACGGTTGTTAATTTAGGGGCTGATTATGTCCTTGAAAATTGGCGAATCCATTCAAGTTTGGGTTATTCACTAACTGATGAAACTTATCCAGAAAATGCACGTTTCAATATTGGTGGTGGCGGTACTTTAGGGGGCTATTCAATTGCTGCAAACCCTATGGTGCCAGAGTTGATTTGGCCAAACGCGCTAAATAATGGTAAAGCTATACCGTTATATCCAGAGACAGCAGAAGAGCTTGCTGCACTATCTGCGAACGTACGTGCGGGTGCTTTAGCTGATATCACCGCCGATGGCACTAACTATTACTCGCCTAACTCAGAACACGCCAATGTTAATCAGGTATGGAATGATGATCGTGAAGTTGAAGATGAGTCCTTGTCGGCACAAGTTGATTTTGAGTATTATTTAGATTCAGATCATTTGTCCTCAATTGAGTTTGGTTTTAAATATACCAACCGCACAACTGATCGTTATCATTCACAAAATAAAATAGGTCTAACTGATTTAGGTATACCTAAAGGAGATATTTTATTAGGTGAAGATAACTTGATAGCACCATTTCCAGTCGATAACTTCCTTGACGGAGAAGGCACATCTTCAGGGCCATATCAAGGCACAGTGAATCAATGGACTTATACCGATTTTGGTGCCACTGGTAATGAGGTTTTAGATAGTTACAATGAGATACATGGTACCAAGTTAACGCATACTAGTCAGCTACCTTATACGTTGGATTTACGTCCAAGTTATCAAGTAGAACAAGCTTATTTAGCTGGTTATGTACAAGTTAATATTGATACTTTAGATGGCGATTTAGTCGGTGATTTTGGTGTACGTGCAGTACGAACAGAACTAGATACTCAGGGGTATGGTGGTGGTACAGTAGATGCGAATGTTTGTACACGCGATGATGATTTCGTTATGGATGATTGTGTAAATTCTTATCGAAGCATTAATGAAAAACATGATTATACTGAATTTTTACCGAGTGCAAATTTCCGCTATCAATTAAGCGAAAAAGTCTATTCTCATGCTGCAATTGGTCGAGTAATGGCACGTCCATCAACGTTTGAAATAGCCCCGTTTGCTATTGATAAAGTCAATACTAATAACCCAGATGTTGCCAAACGTACCGAAGGTGATACTTATTTAAACCCATATACCGCATGGCAGTACGATTTATCACTAGAGTGGTATTTTCAAGAGGGAGGCATTCTTTCAGCGGGTTTATTTTATAAAGATATTGAGGACTATATATACAGTAGAACGGTGCTAGTAAATGAAGTGATGCTTGATGATAGTGGTGAAGCGTATGAAGGGAATTATGGTGATGATGAATTTCCAGATATACGTCCAATAAATCCTTATTATTCGAAAAAACCTGTTAATGGCGGCAGTGCTTCTATTAAAGGGCTAGAGTTCAACTATCAGCAAACGTTTACCATGCTACCTAGTTTTTGGGCTGGGCTTGGAACGTCAATAAACTACACCTATGCAGATTCTGATACCACTTATGCAGCAACGGATGCAGATGGTCAGGAAGTAGAAGTATCTATGCCATTTATTGGTCAGTCAGAGCATACCGTTAATAGCACTATCTTTTGGGAAAGAGATAATCATTCAATTCGTCTGAGCTACAACTATCGTACTGATTCATTATATCGCCCAACGGGTGAGCTTACTGATATGGTGTGGAACGATGCCTACGGTCAGTTAGATTTCGCTGCTAATTATCAGGTTAATGATACTATTAGTGTAGGTTTTCAAGCCGTTAATCTAACGGGTGAAAACCCTTATCGTTATCATACCAATTCGTGGGATGGTAATCCGTTAGACGGCGATGCTTATGAAAACAGATTGTCATCATACAGAATAACAGGTTCAACCTATCGTTTAGTCTTACGTGGCAGTTTTTAATTAAATAGTTAGCAATATAGAACAAAACCACAGTATTAAAGCTGTGGTTTTTTTTACTTTTAATAATGAGGTTTACATGAAGGTTTTCTATCTTAAATATAACAAAATCAGGATTGTAAAGTCTGTTTTTAGGTTGTGCAGCTTTACTGTTATTGCTTTTCTAGCGCCCGCTAATGGTACCTCTGTGGGGTCTGAAATAATTAAGGATGCTAAGCCAAACTTTCTCTTTATTTTAACCGATGACCAAAGCTATACCGCATTAGGTCGCGCAGGCAATCATCAAATTAAAACGCCCAACTTAGACCGTTTAGCGGCCAGTGGCACCCAGTTTACTCATGTGTTTAATCAGGGCTCTTGGTCTCCCGCAGTATGCGCTCCTAGTCGTGCGATGATCAATACCGGGCGAAATTTATATCACACGGGAATGAAGGATAAAAGCATTGCGGCACAAGCAAGACCAGCACATCCTTTATGGGGAGAGACCTTCAAAAATGCTGGCTATGATACTTTTATGACCGGAAAATGGCATGTTAGCCGCCAAGCATTATTACGTAGTTTTACCAGCGGAAAAGCCATTCATGAAGGTGGCATGACCTATGACCATTATAATGCCGCTATGGTAAATCTTGATGAAAAAACTCATAAGCTATCAACGTCATACCCTTCTAAAAAACATACCAGTGAGTTAATTGCCGATGCTGCAGTAGATTATTTACAACACAAACCTAAACGTAATGATGCACCTTTTTTAATGTATGTAGGCTTTTTAGCACCACATGATGCAAGGCAATCACCACAGCGTTATGTTGATATGTACCCTGGAAAAAACATTGCTTTGCCCAAGTCGTTTATGAAACAAAATACCGTTGATCAAGGTGATTTTTGGGTGCGTGATGAAATGCTATTACCAATACCCAGAGACAAGCAGGCGGTTAAACAATTTATTGGTGAATACTACGCGATGATCACCCATATGGATGCTCAAATAGGCAGAATTCTCGATAGCTTAGCGCAATCTCCTTATGCTGATAATACCATTATCGTTTTTACTTCTGATCATGGTTTAGCCGTTGGCAAGCATGGTCTGTTAGGCAAACAGAATCAATATGATCACAGTATCAGAGCGCCATTTGTTATTGCAGGTAAAGGCATATCACAAGGTCAGGTCAGTAAAGGTAACTTTTACTTGAATAGCCTCTTTCCTACCACTGCAGAATTAGCAGGAATTGAAGTGCCTGCTACGGTTCAAGCTAAAAGCATAGTTCCTTTGCTTTCTGATCAACAAGTGTCTGATCAAAAAAGCGGCTTATATGACTATATCTACGGCAGTTATCGCCATTATCAACGCATGGTAAGAACGGATGGTTTTAAGTTGATTTATTACCCGATGATCAAGCAAACACAGTTGTTTGATTTGAAAAATGATCCTGAAGAATTAAATAATTTGGCTGCAAATAGTCAATATCATGAAAAGCTCGTTATGTTACAAAATAAGCTGGCTGATTTGATGAAAGAGCTTAAAGATCCGCTTGATTTTAACGCCCCTAAGCAAAGCTTTAAAAAAGCAGGTTATGCCACTATACCTTGGCGTAGAAATGATAAGAGATTGAATTAATTGATCTATCTATTTATGAATAAATAAGTAAATAAACAAAAATTAAAACGAGTAAATGATGAATAAAAAAACTACCAACCAAATAATTTGCACTGCCTTGCTAGGTTTACCCTTTTCTTTAATGGCTGCGCAGAACTCTACAGGTTGCACGAGTGAAGAACTTGCTGCCCATAACGCTTTAAGTGAAGCAGAAAAACAAAAATCATACGGCTTTGAAGGCTCGGGTATTCCATGCTCAACCGAAATGAAAACGCTAACCAAAGAGTGGCAGGATCTTAATGGCTCTGCTGCCAAGCAGCGAGGCAGGGAGCGCTTTAATGAAAATAAATATGGCATGTTTATCCATTGGGGATTGTATTCAACCTTTGGTGGTGTCTATAAAGGCGAAAAAATGGAAGATGGCGGTACAGGCCCTCGAGTGGCTGAATGGGTCATGCGCCGTAAAGAAATTCCGCGTGATGAATATGAAAAACATGCGAAAAAATTTAATCCACAAAAATTTAATGCCGATGAATGGGTGGCTATCGCTAAAGCCGCAGGCATGAAATACATAGTTATGGGCTCAAAACACCATGATGGTTTTGCTATGTTTGATTCAGAGGTTAGTGACTTTAATATTGTTGATGCCACGCCTTTTGGCCGTGATGCCATTAAAGAAATGGAAATAGCCGCGAAAAAAGCAGGTATTGATTTTGGTGTTTATTACTCCAATGCGCTTGATTGGCGCAGTGGTGGCGACAGTGGCATGAAAGATCATGCGCCAGCTCCAGAAGTTAAACCAAGAAAAGAGGCGTTTGTTAATAAGTGGGATCCTGCGCCAACCTCGTTTGACGCTTACATTAAGGATAAATCTATACCACAAGTTAAAGAACTGTTAGCCAATTATGATTTAACGCAAATTTGGTTTGATACCCCGATCTATATTCCACCGAAAGATAGTATTGAGTTTTACCGTACGGTTTATAACGCTAATCCTGAAATTTTAGTCAATGCCAGAATTGGTAATGGCTTTGGTGATATAGGAACCCCAGGTGATAATGTGATCCCAGATAAAGCTAGTGCTAATACTTGGGAAGGTATTGCTACCACTAACCATTCTTGGGGGTTTAAGTCTTATGATACTGATTGGAAAAGTCCTAAAGAGACTCTTTACTGGTTAATCGCCAATGTCAGTAAGGGCGGTAATTTTCTATTAAATGTAGGCCCAGATGCTGATGGAGTGATACCGAAAGCGTCAGCCGATATATTAAAACAAGTGGGGAAGTGGTTAACAGTAAATGGTGAGGCTATTTATGACTCTAAACCTTGGAAGGTTGATCACGAAGGACCGACAAAGATTAGCATGAAAGGCACTAAGCACCGCGAAGGAAAAAAGGTTACTTTTGATTTTAAAGAAAATGATTTTTGGTTTACTCATAAAGAAAACAAAGTCTTTGTTGTTTCTTTAGCTAAACCAGAAAGTAATGAGGCTTTAGTGAAATCATTAAAAGGCCTTGATATTAAAAACATTAGAGTACTAGGACATAACGGAAAAGTATCATGGAAAAATGGTCTTGATGCGGTCAGTGTACAGTTACCTAAGTTATCTGATAAAACAATAGGTTACGCATTGGAAGTAACCTTGTAGCTTTATTGGCACTAGCTTACATAACCCTGTTGAAACTGCAATTTAGCATTGACAGTTTCAACAGGTTCTCATTTCTATCATGATTAATTATCGAAAGAATAATTAAATGAAGTTCATTCAATTATCGAAAGCAACTGCCATGAAAGTTAAATTATATCTTATAAAAATTTTTCTCCTGATTACGTGCTCTATAGCTGCGCATGAGGTGGAGGACGTAAAAACAAAAAGACCCAATATTGTGGTTGTTTTGGCAGACGACATGCGGACAAATTATACCGGATTTGAAGGGCACCCGATCATTCAAACACCTAACTTGAACAAGCTAGCTTCGATGGGGACCACTTTTTCTAAAGGCTTCGCCACAAGCGCGGCATGCACACCTAGCAGAACTTCATTGCTAACAGGACTTTATGAGCGTCGACACGGTGTTAATTTTAACTCTGAAAGCAGTATGACCTTAAATGCGTTTCGTCAAACTTATCCCATGTTGATGCAGGATACGGGATATTTTGTTGGCTATGTTGGTAAAAACCATACGCCTATTGGTAAGAATGAATCTGGTGTGCTGGGGTATAAAAGCGGCGTTATGGAACAAAATTTCAACTACTGGTACGGTGGTCACAAGCATTTGGGTTTTTATCCAAAAGACTACCGTCAACATGCCATTTTTAAAAATGCTCAAGCTGACTCTCAAGTGGAAATAATAGAAGAGGGGGTGGAAAACTTCTTAAGCCCTAATCAAGCCTTTCAAGCAGGGCAAACATTTTTAACGAGCCGCGATAAAAATAAACCCTTTGCTTTGTTGATTAATTTTAATCTTCCCCATGATTTTGGTACCAGATCAATGGCGTTAAGGAAAAGTGATCTCTCGTTGTATAAAGATACATATCGGGATCAGGCCGCAAAATTGTCTCCACCAGTGACGTATATTGCACAAAAAGACATTCAAGAGTCAAAGTTACCTAGCAATGTCTATAATGGCGACTATATTTCCATTTATGATTATGTGAAAACGGAAGAAGGTTTACGTGAGAGGCAAGTACGTACCTTGCAGGCCATCTCTGGTATTGATAAATTAATAGGTAAATTAATGTCAACTCTCAAGGAACAAGGGGTTGCGGATAATACCATTATCGTTTTCACCTCTGATCATGGCTTGATGCATGGCGAATTTGGCATGGGAGGGAAAGTATTCCTTTATGATAGCTCGGTTCGTGTTCCACTGGTTATATATGACCCAAGAATGAAAAACAAAGCAGATCAAAGTGATGAACTTGTTGCATTGGTCGATATGGCACCTACCTTACTAGATCTAACAAACACGCCAGTTCCTGTCGAAATGCAAGGAAAAAGTTTAAAACCGCTTATGAAGGGGGAAAAAGTTGGCTGGCGTCAGGAAATTTTCTTAGAAAATATGATGACCATCCAAAACTATCCTCGAATGGAGGGGGTGCGTACTCATAAATGGAAATATGTACGTTATTTTGATAAGAAAAAAGACCAGCCATACGCCGCTATGAGTGTCGCGTCGATTAATGGAGAACAGCCAATATATGAAGAGTTATTTGATTTAGAAAACGACCCTCATGAAATTAGTAACTTAATCGCAGAACCGGTATATACGGATGTGGTTAAGGAGTTACGTAATAAAAATGCAGTATTAGTAAAAGAATATCGTGGCAATAAACCGTTCAACACTCATGTTAATTATGTGAAGCAATAAAATAGATAAGGATCATTATCTTTATCTTTTTTGAATATTTGTAATGGTTCTGTAGCTAAGGAGTTATTAACAATGTGTAAAAGAAGATCGTCGAAAGAGCTATGATTTTTATCTAAAAAAAATGAGTAAGTAAAATGTGTAAAGGAATTTAAAAGTGAAACAATTACAGAAACAAACCACTCTACTGGCTAGTGTCTTAGTCACTTTAGCTTGTGAAGCATCAAATGATTTTGTTGATTTGAATAACGAGTTTGCTCGTTCACCTAGTGGTGTTACTTACTATGTTTCACCATTAGGCAATAATAATGATAAAGGCACATCTGAGGATAAACCGTTTCAAGTGGTGCAATATGCCATCGATGAAATGTCTGAAGGAGATACCTTAGTTGTTATGGATGGTTTTTATACTGGAATGTTTTCACTTAAATCAGGTATTGCCATAAGAGCTAAAAATCCAAGGAAAGTTGTTTTTAGTGGTGTAGAAACAATTAATGCTAGCTTTGAAGAATATAAAAATGGTATTTACAAAGCTAAAATCAACTACAAGCCCAAACAGCTATTTTATAACAATAAGCCTATGGCGTGGGCGCAGTGGCCTAATGTTCAATGGGGCGATAACTGGGTTGAAGAAAAAAAATGGGCGTTAGCTACTGACGGAACAGGGCCAGGTGTACTGACTTCAACAGCGTTTGAAAGTATAAAAAATTTAGATTTGACGGGTGGCTATGCCTTTATTCGTTATGGGAAAGGCAATAGCAACTATAGTCGTCTTATCGAATCTTTCGATGGTAAAACACTACATTGGAATGATGACAATTTCTATAACCGAAAATATACCGGTGAAGATGGTCGACGTGGATCTAAAAAAGCACTGAAAACATTACCTGAAAGCCATGTATGGCACCCCAACAAATCAAAGTTTTTCTTAGCAGGCGATTTAGACTTACTTGATTCGCCAGGGGAATGGTTTGTTGAAGGCGATACTTTATATTTTTACCCTCCGGATGGACAGAAGCCAAATGAGGCAAAGCTACTAAGTAAAACTCAAGATTACTGCATTAATGAAAGCTTTGCATTAACGGATGTCACTATTTCTGGTATCGATTTTTTTGCTTGTTCGTTAAAGCTCGATAACAAAGGTAATACTAATATAGCGATTCGTAATTCTCACTTTAGTTATATTGGTGGAGAGCTATTATTTCCTGACCGAGTGAGTGCGAAACGTTTAAATAAACCGATAGAGCTTGCAGGTTCAGATATTTTGATCGATAAAAGTTTATTTGCTGGGGCAAAAAATACTGCACTTAAATTAACAGGAAGTGAGTTAACCATTAACAACTCCGTTTTTCTTGAAAATAATCGTCATGCAAATTTCGAAAGCCGAGCTGTTTTTATTGAAGCTACGGGGATTTATCGAATTACGCGAAATACTTTTTTCAATAATCATTCTGATGCTATCTCTATTCGGATCAAAGCTAAATCACCATTAAGCGATAAACCAGAAATTGCTTATAACAACATCTTTAATGCAGGAAAATACAATAGCGATGTTTCAGGTATTTATATGCCACACGGCTCACAAGAATATGCTGAGGTACATCATAATTGGATCCACAATATTAACGGTAATGCCTTTCGCCTAGACTTGGCTGGTAGTCAGTTAAGCTTACATCACAATGTATTTTGGGCTTCAAAAAGAGGGATTAATGTTGAGGGTTATGGTGAGTTTAATATTTACAACAATACTGATGTCCATAATCATGTAAACAGTGCACTCACCAGAAACATATTAGATCACGCTCGACAAAACAAAGGCAGCCAAGAAAAAAACTTCCCACCTATAAGTGATTGGCATGTCATCAACAACATCAGTGAAGGCTTAGATGATCGAGTAGGGCCAAGAGAGAAGAAGTTACTAAGATCCCAAATGAAAAAAGGATTAGTGCATCCAGCAAGAAATAAGCAAGGCAACATTGCGGTTGTTGATCGTGGATCTATCCAAGGAAATCTGACTGGCAAACGTGACGAGTTATTTATTAATAGTGAATTAACCGCTCTGAATTTGATGCCAAAAGATAAATCCGTACAAAATGGCGTCAGACAAACAGACGCATTGGCGACTCAAAATGTCACTGCGCTAAGTAGCTATCGTGGTGCTTATGATTATGAGGATGCCGGTTGGATCCCTGGCAGCGATTGGATGCCCTATGGTTTAGAAGTCATAACTTCTATGGCTATGGCAGAAAAATTTGCTAAAAAGTATGACTCAGTATCCATAGAGCCTTAAGTAAAATATACCGATATCAATCTGGTCAGTTCAATGAGTAACAGAGTTATTACATAGGTTGATTGCACAGCTATAAAAGCTCCTAACCAAACGCGCCAGTGGGCACAGCAATATCAATGCAAAGAGTCAATTAAACATGAATGTAAAATTAAATATTAAGCAGCTTTTATTAAAAGTTATTCCCCTATTGTCGGCTAGTTTATTGAGTTCTTTTGCTTATGCTGAAACAGCTAAGGGGGCTTGGACAGCACTTGTTGCAGAGAATTTTAGGGAAAGGCCTGAGTTTGCTTTTGTCGAAAATAATCAAAAACTGCCCAATGTATTGATTTACGGTGATTCAATCTCTATTCACTACACACAAGCTGTTCGAGCAGTGCTTGAAGGCAAAGCAAATGTCTACCGTTTGTATTTAAATGGTGGTGACTCAAAATCTTTTATTCGCAAAATGACCAAGATGCATCAGACAATGCAAGACAAGAAACTATTAGATGGTTGGAGGTTTAACTGGGATGTTATTCACTTTAATGTTGGCTTGCATGATCTTAAATATACCCATAATAGAAAACTGGATAAAGTAAACGGCCAGCAAATCACCTCGCTCAGTGATTATGAAAAAAATCTACGAGCGAATATTCAATACCTAAAACTACTAGCCCCAAAAGCTAAATTAATTTTTGCCACTACCACGCCGATCCCAGAAGGAGAGCTTGGTCGGGTAGTAGGTGACGCTGCTAAATATAATGAGGTCGCGTTAAAAGTGATGCAAGCGTATCCAGAAATACTGATCAATGATTTATATCACTTTACCAAGCCAAACCATGAAAAATGGTGGGCATCGAAAGGAAATGTACATTACAACTCATTAGGTAGACAGGCTCAAGGCAAGGAAGTTGCCAAGAAAATCAATTCACAATTACAACATTAAAGCGGAATCATATTTATGTTTAAAAAAAAACAATATTACAAAAATATTAGCGAGCTTATTTAAAGCATGGGAAATTCTAACTATGGGTCATGTTCGACTTTTCAAAATAGTATTTATTATAGTTAGTTTATTGTGTTCTAACTTTGTCGTAGCAAGCAATACAAAACCCAATATTATCATCCTATATGCCGATGATTTAGGCATGGGGGATTTGGGCAGTTTTAACGTTAATTCAGGTAAGAAGCCTAAAATACCTACACCTAATTTAGACCAACTTGCTGCCCAAGGATTAAGTTTTACCGATGCGCACTCTTCTTCAGGCATTTGCTCACCATCTCGGTATGCTTTGCTTACCGGTCGTTATCATTGGCGAAAATTTCACGGCATTGTTAAAGCTTTTGGACCATCTGCATTTGATGAAGAACGCCTAACCTTACCGGAAATGTTACAACAAAAGGGTTACACAACAGCAACTATTGGTAAATGGCATTTAGGTTGGGATTGGGATGCTATTCGAAAAGTGGGGCGTCCTAAAAACGGTTTAGAACCTCAAGATTTTGATTGGTCAAAACCTATTCCTGATGGCCCGTTAGCACACGGCTTTGATTATTATTTTGGTGATACCGTGATTAACTTTCCACCTTATGTGTGGATTGAAAACGATAAAGTCATGCAAGTGCCAGATACTATGGTTGATGGTACTTTGTGGAAAAATAAAGAAGGAAAAATGAAGTATCGCAAAGGCCCGATGATCACCGGTTGGGATCCTTATGAAAATATTCCAACGACAACACAAAAGGGCATCGCATATATCAAAGAAAAAGCAAAAGGAGATAAGCCATTCTTTTTGTATTTTGCTTACCCATCACCACACGCACCGATAATCCCTAATGATGAATTTGATAATACGTCTAAAGCTGGCCCTTATGGCGACTTAGTAGTGGAAACTGATGATTCTATTGGCAAACTGTTAACTGCGATAAAAGAAGCAGGTATTGAAGACAACACCTTAGTTATCTTTTCTTCTGACAATGGCCCTGAACATTATGCCTACTTAAGAGATGAGAAATTCGATCATTGGTCTTCGGGTCCTTTTCGCGGAGTAAAACGTGACATTTATGAAGGCGGTCATCGTGTGCCCATGATTGTTCGTTGGCCTCAAAAAGTCCCTGCTAATAGTAAAACCGATGAGTTGGTTTCTCAAATAGATGTTATGGCAACATTGGCCAGCGTTGTCGGTTTTGAACTTCCGAATGATGCTGCGGAAGATTCTTATAATTTATTACCTTTATGGACAGAAAAATCAAAGAATAGTACTCGAGATTCACTCGTTCATAATACGTTTAAGGGAGCCTATGCCATCCGCAGTGGTGATTGGAGTTTAATCGCTCATAAATCAGGTAACCAGAACAGGCGTATGGAAAGATTCAATTATGGTGTTTGGCAGAAAAAGCATGGATATCAGAGTGATGATAATGTGAAGGGGCAACTCTTTGATATGAAAAATGATAGTGGCCAACGCAAAAATCTTATTGAACAAAACCCTAAAAAGACTAAAGAGCTTACGCAATTATTACAGCAAATTAGAAACCAAGGTTATTCAGCACCTCGTATTTAAAAATAGGAAAAACTATATTTGTGGTAAGTCATCTCTATGAACTGTTGACCTTAGGTAAAATATGAATTTTCTAGTTGTTATTATGTAAAGGACTGTAAATTTAGTTGTTGTATTTGTGTATATACAATACATTAACTATAACTCGGGAAACGAAGCACTTGGTCAACTCTCACCTTTTTTAAATTACTTTAATATCTTTGAATTACTTTAGATATTTAACGTGTTCGATAGGATTTAGATAAGCAACCAACATTATGAAATTTATAAATATTTTACTTTTTTTGACTTTAACTGCCTGTGCGCATAAAAATGATATAGTAATTGAAAATATAGATTTTTCAACCTCATTCGTCGAACAAGGAAACGCTGAACTTGATATAAACTGGTGGCGTAGCTTCAATAATGAAGGATTATCTCAACTGGTTACTCAAGGCCTGCAAGAAAATTTATCACTTCAAGCCCGTGATTTAAGATTAAAAAGCAGTGCTATCAATGCCAAAATTGCTGGCGCTGATCTTTATCCTACGCTTAATTTAAATGCCAATACCTCATCGGATTTTGACGATTTTGGTGACGTTAGTAGCACGTCATTTGGCCTTAGTTCTAGCTGGGAATTAGATTTATGGGGTGGCATTGCAGCAAACGAAAACAAAGCGTATTGGAATCACCAAGAACAATTAGCCTTATACCGAGGTCGAGCCAATTTAGTCGCAGGTAGTATTACCAATGCTTGGTTAGGTTTAATTTCTGAGCAAGAAAAAAAGCTTGTCTTAACTGATCAATTTCAACGAACTCAAGATGCTTTAAAGGTCATTTCTCGGCGTTTCGCCATGGGTAAAAATTCAGTGACTAATATTTGGCAGCAGCAAAAGCTACTAAAGTCTATTGAAGTACAGCAGTCCAAAAATCATGCTGATTTATATATTTATCAGCAAACATTAGCATTGTGGCTAGGTGTACAAACAGATGCATTAACAACCAAAGATCACCATGCATTGCCTGTACTGCCAAAATTACCTAATCTAGGTGTTCCTGCTCAGGTGCTAAAGTATCGTCCTGACATTGAACAAGCGTTCGCTAAAATCAAGGCGGCAAATGAGCATTTGGCGACGGCTATTTCAAATCAATACCCACGAATTACTCTACGAGCAAATTATTCAACATCAAAAAATTCAGTGAGTGATTTATTTGATGACTGGTCCGGTAATTTAATTGCCTCACTCGCTATGCCACTATTTGATAGTGGTGAAAGAGAATCCGTTGTTGAGCAACGCAAGCTAGAGTTAAAGGCACTTATCTTTGATTATCAACAAGTATGGCTAGCAGCTATTGCTAGTGTTAATCAGGTACTTGTTAATGAAGCTCAATTGTTGAAAATTAGCAAAAATTTGGAAGAACAGTTAGATTTGGCTGAGCGAACAGAAAAATTAACCACCATTAAATATTTAAATGGCAAAACGAATTATTTAAATCTATTGAAAGCACAGGAAAGTATTTTGTCTTTAGAAAGGCAATTGATTGATGCCAATAAAAAAGTGGTTATTAATCGAGTGTTATTATATCGAGAGTTAAGTCATGGTGACTTTTCATCTGCACAACAACTCAGCAATGAAAATGATACCTATACCAATAAAAAAGGAATACAGTCTTAATGCATGGCTTTTCAGTTAAAAATAAATTATTGCCTTTATTTCTGGTGATTTTAGGCGTCATACTTGGCTATTATATTTTACATTCGGGACAGCAAAAGCCAGTTAACTATCAAAAAAACAAGTTTAAACGACTTCGTACGGTGCAAACGAGTCAACTCGTTAAGGGCTCAGTAGTGCCTTTTTGGAATACTTCAGGTTTTGTGCTTCCAGCTGAGTCTGTGAAAGTTAACGCTCGAGTGTCAGGAAATATTGAGTCAATTAATCCTTTAGCTACGCCGGGCGGTTTGTTAAAAAAAGGTCAATGGTTGGCAAAGCTTGAAACGATAGACTTTGAGCTAGAACTAAAATCACAGCAAGCTCAACTTGAGCAGTCAAAAGCTAATATTGAGCTTGTACAAGCAGACCAAATATTAGCAAAAGAAGAGTTATTACTGCTTAACAATAATGATGGCTTGAGTATTGATGAATCATTAGTGTTGCGAGAGCCTCAGCTGACGGTCGCTAAAGCTAAAGTGTCGGTCGCTCAAAATAATGTTGAAAAAGCAAAGTTAAGTTTAGTACGGACAAAAGTGTTGATGCCCTTTGATGGTAAAGTTATCAGTAAAGACATTGGTGTGGGCAGCAAAGTCTCCTCCAATACGGTATTGTTTTCTGTGGTTAATACTGATGTTTATTGGCTTGAAGTTAAAATTCCGTATAAATTTTTAGCTTTATTGGATCAGCAAAAATTAGTGGATATTTCTCAATCACGTTTGTGGGGAGAAGGAAAGCAACGCCAAGCACGCTTTGTCTCCATTTTACCTGAGTTAGATAATAAAGATAGACAAGTAAAAATCCTATTAGCCATTGATGAGCCGCAAGTTGAAAAAATGGCCCAACCACAAATATTTATTAACGACTTTTTAAATGTGCAATTAAAAGGCAAACCGATTGAGGATGCTTGGACGATTAAACATTCATGGTTACAAGCTGATAATACTATTTGGGTGGTAGATAAAAATAAAACGCTGCAAAAAAGAGTCGTTGAGGTGTTATTTAAAGGGCGTGATGTTATTTATGTTCGTACCGAAATTCAAAAAGGTGATAGGGCATTAGCGGAAAAACCAGGTATTGCTAGTGTTGGTTTATCGGTGAGAACTCGAAAAGACGTATCAAATTCAATAAAAGAAGGTCTGAGTAAATCATCCCAAGATAAATATCCTACCAATAAGAAAACGCGAGAAAAGAGAAAAGACAAAGAACGGAGTAAAGAGAAAAAAACACAAGGATTAAGCAGTGCAAGTTAATCAAGCTAAACCAGTTAACCCTATCTCGTGGATGATCGAGCACAAAATTGCTCCGCATTTATTGATGCTTGCTTTGATTTGTGGCGGCTTGGTGATGTCTTTTATGATTCGTAAAGAATACATGCCTGAAACCTCTCGCGATACTATTTCAGTAAAAGTTTCATACCCAGGGGCTGCGCCGAGTGAAATGGAAATAGGTATAGCGGTGCCTGTTGAAGCGGCACTTTATAGTATTGACGGCATCAGTAAAATTAATACTTTTATCGGTACCGGTTGGATGAGAGTTAGAGCTGAATTAGAAGCCGGTGCGACACCACAAAAAATTTATCAAGATGCTCAACAAGCGGTTAACCGGATATCATCGTTTCCTTCCGGTATGGAACGCCCTTATGTAAAGTTAGACACACGCATTGCCGATGTGATGGAGCTTATCGTTCATGCTGATTTAGATCGTTTTGCATTAAAGCGACTAACCGAGCAGGTTCGAGATCGGATCTTACAATCACCTTATATTTCGCAAGTTAAACTACGGGGCATACCTCAAGAAGAAATTCATGTTGAAGTAGCGCAAAAAGATTTACAGGCCTATAACTTAACCTTAAGCAAAATTGCGTCAATGCTAAAAAAGAATGTCGTTGAGCAATCTGCAGGTAAAATTAAAGCAAATAGTGGCGATATCATTGTCTCGGTTGATCAAAGAAAGTTTTGGGCTGAAGATTTAGCCAATGTACCACTTATTTCTGATAAATCGGGTGATCAATTAAGGCTAGGTGATATAGCTCATGTGACAGAAGGCTTTGCTGATCAACGCGATGTGGTGACTTATAATGGCCAACTGTCGGCACAGTTAAATATTTATCGTACAGGGGAACAGACACCGTCACAAATTGCCGATGCTATCGAAGATATGTGGCCGGAAATATTAGCCATGCTTCCACCAAGTGCGGGTATTGCAATTGTTGATGATGACGCAAAAAATTATCAGAAACGGCTCAGCCTATTACTTAATAATGCTTTTGTCGGGCTATTACTGGTATTGATCATTATGAGTTTATTTTTGCAGTTTAAACTCGCCTTTTGGGTGGTGGCCGGTATCCCAAGCGCATTTTTAGGGGCTATGCTCTTTCTACCTATATTTGATGTCTCAATCAATATGGTGTCAATGTTCGGGTTTATTATTGCCTTAGGTATTGTTGTTGATGACGCCATTATTGCTGGCGAGAATATTTACTCACATATGCAAGAGGGCATGTCATATCAAGAAGCCGCAATAAAAGGGGCAAATGAAGTAGCTAAACCGTTAACGTACGCTATTTTAACTAACATTGTTGCCTTTTTACCTCTGTTATTGTTGCCAGGAAGCATGAAGTTACTCTTTGGCGCGATCCCGATTGTTGTTGTGCTTTGTTTTGCCGTATCTTGGGTTGAAGCGTTATTTATTTTACCGTCACATTTAGCCCATATTGATGATAAAAATCCAGGAAAAATAGAACAATACTTTAATAAAGCACAGAAAATATGTAATCGCCGTTTAAATCATTTTATTGAGAACACTTACTTTCCTTTTCTTAACAAATGTTTGAATTGGCCGAGTCTAGTTTTGTCAGTTGCCTGTTTTATTTTTTGTATCGTCATAGCTTATGCCTTTAGCGGCAAAATGGGGTTTAGTTTATACCCTAAGTTAGATGGCAGATGGGTTAAAGCGAATTACGAAATTTCTGAAACGACCACTGAACGACAAGCGATTGTGCTTAGAGAAACATTAGAAAACAGCGCAATCTCAATGGTTAAACAATATGGTCTTGCCAGTAGTGTTGTTAGCACTCGCAGTATTATTCGCGACAACAGTGTTGAAGTTGCCTTGTTATTGGTAGAAAGCGAAGAACGGGAATATTCTACAGGACAAGTAAAAGAGTTTTGGCGAGAGCATGCTAAGCCTTTAGCTAAATTTGGTAAATTAAGGTTCAGTGGTGCAAGGCGTGGCTCTAGTGCAATTGCAACGGCCTCATTAACTATTGAACTTCGCCATAGTGATAGCAATGTGCTCGCGTTAGCTGCTCAAGATGCGGTTGATTTTCTCGATAGCAGTGACAATGTGGTAGCAACGGTCAATTCGATGGAAGAAGGTAAACCGCAATGGAAACTTACCCTTAATGAAAATGGTAGGTCGCTTGGTTTAAATGCTGTCGATTTAGCTGCTCAGATGCGGGCATCTTTATACGGTGCACGAGCACAGAGACAGCATAGGTTACGTAATCAGGTGACAACATTAGTTAGGTTGCCTAAGCATGAGCGTGGAGATGTTAATAAAATAGAGTCGATGTTAATACGGACAAATTCTGGCGGTTACGCACCGTTAGGAAGTGTTGCAACGATTAGTAAAGTATTAGCGCCTGCGTATATATTAAGACGAAAAGGTCAACGAGTTGAAAATATTGGTGCTGAAATAATACCTGAAGAAAATATTCCCGCAGTTGGCAAAATGGTCAGAGACTATTTAGTGCCGGAGCTTGAGGGGCGGTACCCAGGCATAAAAGTTGTATTTGGTGGTGATCAAGAAGAAATAGCCAATAGTGTTTCAAGATTGCAGTTAGGTACGGGCTTTGCGTTAGCGGCTATTTATATTTTATTGGCGATTGCTTTTAGAAGTTACTCTCAACCCATAGTGATTATGACCATTATTCCATTTGGCGCCGTGGGCGCAATTTTAGGCCATATGGTGCTAGGTTTCGGATTGAGTGTCGTTAGTTTAATGGGCATGCTTGCACTCGCTGGGGTAGTGGTTAACGACAGTTTGATCTTGGTCGAGTATGCCAATAATAAATTTGAGCAAGGATACTCAGCACTGGATTCGATTAAAGAAGCATGTAGAAGACGCATCCGTCCAATATTATTGACCACGATAACCACTTTTTGTGGTTTAGCGCCGATGGTATTTGAAACCTCACGACAAGCGCAATTTGTTGTGCCAATGGCGGTATCCTTAGGTTTTGGTATTCTATTCACCACACTTGTTTGTTTATTGGTGTTGCCCTCTTTGTATCTTGTTATTAATCAAAAACCAAAACAAATTCAAACAGACGAGATTTTTTAGCACAAAGTAAAGATTTGTAAATGCGCTTGAATCTTTATCACGAACAATATTATATATAGAAAACACATAGGTGAGCAAAAAGGCGAAACATGTCACAAAATTCAATGTCATCAACAGTAATCAATCATTCGAATATAGCCGTTAATCGTTTTGGTTATGGTGCACGTGGCGATGAGCTGGCACAAGCCAAACAAGATCCGAAAACATGGATTAAATCTCAGTTATTACCTATCTTTTTTAACACTACGCTACCTCATTCAAATGATGTTTTCATTGAGCATGAAAAATATCAAAAGCAAAAAAAACAATTAAAAATGCAACAGCAAAAACAGCTTGAAAATAAAAGCCAGTCAGTTAATAAAATGACCAAAAACTATGCGCGTAGTGCTTTACGCGACATGTCTGTTGACACTTTAAATCAAGCCATTCATTCCTCACACAGCGTAAGTTGGCGATTGCTTGATTTTTTCTCTAATCATTTTAGTGTCAGTGCCAATGGTCGATTAATGGTGGGTCTTAGTGCAACCCTCGAAAGAGAGGCTATTGCTCCAAACCTGCTAGGTAACTTTGCAGATCTGTTATTAGCGGTTGAACAGCATCCTGCCATGCTTATTTATCTTAATAATGAAAAATCTTTTGGTCCTAATTCAAGGATGGCTAAAAAAAGGAATAAAGGCCTAAATGAGAACCTCGCTAGAGAAATTATGGAGCTGCATACCCTAGGGGTTGATGGTCCATATCAACAAGCTGATGTCATTGAATTGGCAAAAGGGATCACCGGTTGGAGTGTGAAACGTCAGGGCAAAGAGCGCGGTGAAGGTTTTGTCTTTCGTGCTTATGGTCATGAACCAGGCAGCAGGAAATTGCTCGGTAAAAAATATAGCCAACAAGGCATAATGCAGGGAAGTCAAATGCTCCGTGATTTAGCGATGCATCCAGCAACAGCGAAACATGTTTGTTATAAACTAGCGCATCATTTTGTCTCTGAAAATCCTCCAGAACCACTGTTAGATAAAATGGAAGCTACCTGGCTAAAAAAACAGGGAAACATCAAGCAAGTGATGTTTAGTATGTTCGATGCTGATGAAGCATGGTTAGATACGGCTCAAAAATTTAAAACACCTCGAGAGTTTGTTATTTCAACCTTTAGAGTGTTAGGTCTAAATAAAATGAAAGATAAAGCAATACTCAATTCATTAACAACGTTAGGCCAACAACCTTTTAATGCGGGTTCACCGGCAGGTTTTAGTGACGATGTAAATGATTGGCTTGGCGCCAGTGCTTTGATGGCGCGTATTGATTGGTCAACGATGATAACGGGTTATGTTAAAAGAAAAAATACAGAAACAATGATGAAATTAGCCTTTGGAGAAAATGTTAGCCAACATACTTATCAATCAGTGATGAGAGCGGAAAGTCGTCAACAAGCCATGACTTTGTTTTTAATGAGTCCCGAGTTTCAGCGCAGATAATTCAACGGAGATAAAGATGAAAAACTTTACAGAAATTAATAATGCTTCAAATGAAAAGTCAGCCGCTTTGCCTCGACGTAAATTTATAAAAATGGCTGGTGCTAGTTTAGCGATATTATCCTTTCCTATGAGCTCAGCGTTTGCTTTTGAGTCAAAAAAACAAACAGTGAAGAACAAAATTGTTTGGGTATTATTACGGGGCGCTCAGGATTCATTACATACCATAGTGCCAACCTTTGATCCTCAATATAAAGTATTACGTCCAAAATTATCCACTAGCTTTAAATCCCCGCTTTTATCATTAGAAAAAGGCTTTGCCCTACACCCGTCATTAAAAAATTTACATGCTTGGTATCAAGAAAAACAGCTACTCCCTATAGTGGCCGTTTCTTCAGGGTACGCAAGGCGTTCACATTTTGATGGTCAAGATTTTTTAGAAAGTGGTAAGAGTGACATAGACCACGACAGTGGTTGGTTAGCTAGAGCCATTGATATTAAACAGAAACGAGCCTTGGCCGTTTCTCGCTCTACACCCATCAGTTTACGCAGTAGTGATAGTGTCAATACATGGTATCCATCAAATTTAAAAAGTTCGGATGATGATATTTACTCGGCACTTGCTAAGCTATATCAAAATGATGAGCTCTTAAAAGAAAACCTTGAAGATGGCTTGGAAGTTCGTGGCTTAGTGGGGGAACAAAAGCGTAACAAAAAAAAACGTCAAGGCAAGTTTATAGATTTAACTAAAGCCTGCGCCAAGTTAATGGTGGGAGAGCAAGGTGTCGATTGTGCCATGTTAGAGCTAGGCGGCTGGGATACCCATAATAATCAAGGCACTCGATTGAATAACAAATTGGCAGAATTAGATAACGGTTTGGCTGAGTTAAAGGCTGGTTTAGGTTATGAGTGGCAAAGTACTATAGTCATTATTGGAACGGAATTTGGCCGAACCGCTAAGGAGAATGGTACAGGAGGTACTGACCATGGTACTGGCAGTGCTTTATTTTTAGCCGGTGGGGCTATTGCTGGTGGCAAGGTTGAAGGTAATTGGCCGGGATTAAAACCTCAAGAATTATTTGAGCGCCGAGATTTAATGCCAACAACGAATAGTTTTAGTTGGATCGGTAGCGTATTATCACAACATTGGCACTTTACTAAGCAAGAGCTAATGCAAGTTTTTCCTCAGGTGAAAGCGTATGATCATGTATTATTACGAAGTTAATCATTATGCGAAATTATTCGTTAATTTAGTTTTTTAAGGTAAGTATAAGTTTTGAAGTTTTTTTATTTATGTAGTATCGCTATTAGTTATTTTCTTGTTTTTTTACCTGTGCAAGCCGTTGAAATAGCTATACATGAGTTTCAAAAAAATCAACCGATAAGTAATCAACAGTGTATTTCTTGTCATGAGAAATCTCAACATGATTGGAATAAATCAGATCACGCAAAATCGATGGCTATTGCAGATAAACAATCGGTGCTTGCAGATTTTAGTAATGTAGATGTTGAGCATTATGGCCAAAAAGCCCATTTTTTTATCAAAGATAACCGCTATCAAGTTTCTATTTCATATGATGACAAATCTGATACTTATCCAATTAAATACACCTTTGGTCATTTTCCCTTACAACAATATTTAGTTGAAACTGAGCCAGGAAAGCTACAAGTTTTACCTTTTGCATGGGACAGTCGAACAAAAACAGCTGGTGGTCAGCGTTGGTATCATAATTATAGTCATGAAGAAATTCGCCCAGAAGACAGGCTTCATTGGCGACAACCATTACAAAATTGGAATGGCATGTGCGCTGATTGTCATTCAGATGGTTTGGTTCGAGAATACAATGCTGAGCAAAATAGTTTTAATAGTAAATTTGATAATATTAATGTCGGCTGTTTATCTTGTCATGGTGATATGTCTAAGCATGTAAGTGAAAATGTGATTGCAAATACACACACAACAACTAAACGAATGGTTGATGAAGGTGTAACGTCAATCAAGCACCCTACAGGGCAATGGCTTCGAAGTATTGGCGAAAAAACGGCACATTGGCAAGGTGATAAACGAGACAATACCTTTATGGATGGTTGTTTTGCATGTCATGCACTTCGAGCACCACTAACTGATGGTATTCAACCTAAAGTACCTTTTTTGGATCAGTTTACGCCGCAATTCCTTGCATTCCCTAATTATCATGCCGATGGTCAGATAAAAGAGGAAGTTTATGTTTATGGCTCTTTTCTACAAAGTAAAATGTATGCAGCAGATGTTAATTGTTTAGATTGTCATGACAAACACACCATGAAACTCAAAATTGAAGGAAATGGTTTGTGTCTTCAGTGTCATGGAGCTGAGGTTTATAACGTAAAAGAGCATCATCAACATAATGAAAGCTCTTCTGGCGCTCAGTGTGTTAATTGTCATATGCCTGAAAATAGATATATGGGCGTGGATGATAGACGTGATCATAGTTTTAAAATTCCTCGACCTGATATCTCTCAAACGTTTGGTACCCCTAATGCTTGTATAAAATGCCATAATGATAAATCCAATCAATGGGCAAGTAACAATCTAGAAAAATGGCATGGTAAACCAGCGTCTTTAAATGCAAATAAAGAATATTTATTGGCTTTAAATTCAGGGCAAGCTCTCACGTTAAATCAGCATTTATCGATTATTTCTGATGAAAATATTGATGTTATCAGCCGAGCAACCGCTATTCAGTTATTAAGTTACACAACCCAATCACCTAATTCAGAGGTGATATCTGCTGGTTCATTAGCACCTTATTTAACACATGCCGAGCCACTATTAAGGTTAAGCGCAGTTACTGTTGCAACGCAGTTACCATCAACAGATAAAATAAAACTTATAAGCCCTTTATTAAATGATCGATATAAAGCAATAAGAGTGGCTGCTGCACGTAGTTTGGTTACAAGCGATATAGTTAAAGAAAACCAATCACTTTTCGATAAAGCGTTTAAAGCACTAATGCATGCTGATGAAGTAAATAGTTGGCGTGGTGAAGGTGTTGCTAACCAAGGCGTGTTAGCAATTGAAATGAATGATTTAACACAGGCAGAAAAATCTTTCAAAAAGGCGATTAACATAGAGCCTTATTTTGAATCAGGCTATATCAATTTAGCGGATATTTATCGAGCACAACAACGTCCATTTCAGGTTGCATCAGTCTTAATAAAAGGCATAAAAAACAACCCTAATTCAGCGGCGTTGCACTATTCCTATGGATTGCATTTTGTACGTCAGAAAAAAATAGAAAAAGCGCTTGTCCTTTTTGATAAATCAATGACATTAATGCCGGGTAATGCTCAATATGCTTATACTTATATTCTAGCATTAGATGGTGCAGGACAGAGTAACCAAGCATTAACAGAATTAAAAACGTTAATAATAAATTATCAAGATAATGCTCAACTAAAAGAATTGGGTTTGTATTTATCACAGAAGTTAAATTTGAGAACAGAATATAATTGGTTTATGAAACTATAAGTATTTCTAACAAGCTTTGGGGCGATTTTCCATAGAGTAAATTTTATAAAAAGTTTTTTATTCCACAAGTTTCTATCGGGCACATAGTGAGTTAGATTTTATGGAGATTTGTGCGCATCACTAACTAAACAGAAATTATGTAAAAGGCAGATGTATGATCATAAAGCGGACGTTCGGTGGTTACAAGTTTAGTTTTTCAGGTAGACGTTAATTATTGAGTCCACTTTTTTGGGGTAAAAACAACTGACATAGATAGCTAAACTTATTTAGGGAATGGCTGATTGCTGTTAGCCAATTCATTCAATGGCGCGATTTTTATCAAAGAAATGTAAAGTTAAGTAAAATTATTAGGTTTGATGTTAGCAATAAAGTATGTTTTTTGCTCGCAATTCTATCCTGTTTGTAAATTTATTCCTAGGTGGATTTTAACGATGAATAAAAATAAAAATTTATCACGCCGAAATTTCCTTAAACGCTCATCTTGCTTGACGTTAGCCAGTGCTACAGCCGTTAATTCATTGGGGGTAGGTTCATTGTTAAGTGCTAGTACTGCTCTGGCTGCAGCAGATGATTACAAAGCGTTAGTTTTTATTTTTATGGCTGGCGGCAATGATTCCTTTAATATGATCTCGCCAAAAGGAGCAGGCAACCTACGTAATAATTACCAACAAGGTCGACAAGGATTGGCTTTGCCCGCTGAAGATCTGCATAGCTTGAATTTGGCTACGCCGGCTAAGATATACGGTGGAGAAACATTTAATGATTTTGGCATGCACCCTGCGTGCGATCATCTGGCCAAACTGTTTAATGATCAAGAATTATCGATATTATGTAATATTGGCAACCTAACTACGCCAACCACACGAGCGCAATATTTAGCCAAGGAAGTCAGCCTTCCTCCGCAATTATTTTCCCATTCCGATCAACAACGTCAATTCCAAAGTGGGCCAAACAGCCATTTTCGTTTTGGTTGGGGCGGAAGAATGGCTGAATTATTAGGCGATTATAATGCTAATGGCTCAGTTTCACCTTTGATATCAGTTTCCGGCCTAAATTCATTTCAAGTAACTAAAAACAGTGTCATCAATCCCTATGTGATGGGCAATGATGGCGCAGCCACCCTGAACAATTTTAACGGTAGTCGCGAAAGCATGGTGGAATCAGCCATGAATTCTATCGATGGTTCAGCACATTTAATGGTGCAAAAATATCGCGATATTTTTAGTTCCGCCCGTAATGCTGAGGACATAGTGCACAGTGCATTTCAACAAGCCGCTGCTACAGGGGTTGATTATGACCAAGTTTTTACCAGTGCCGGGGCTGCTGATAGCAAAATTGGCCGACGGCTAAAAACCGTGGCCAAGATGATCGCGGGCAGGCAATCGACCGGTAATAACCGACCGATATTTTTTGTCGAGATGAATGGCTTTGATACCCACCAAAAGTTATTAAGCGAACATCATGAGCTGATGACTGAGCTCAGTTGTGCTTTAAAAGGTTTTCGTGATGTGCTCAAGGCCCAAGGTGATTTCGATAATGTGCTTAGCTTTGCCGGCTCTGAATTTGCCCGCACGTTAACACCCAACGGTAATGATGATGAAGCTGGAACCGATCATGCCTGGGGCGGCCATGCCTTAGTGATGGGCGGCATGATAAATGGTGGAAACTTCTTTGGCACCCATCCAGATCTGAAAGTAAATCAAGGTTTGGATGCCAGTAATGGTAGGGGGCGGTGGATTCCAACTACCGCTACAACCCAAGCTTCAGCGGTAATCGCACATTGGTTTGGTGTGCCCCAAGATGATTTACCGCAACTGTTTCCTTCGCTTAATAATTTTGCCAGTGCTTTTGAGTCAGAAGCCAACTTGAACTTTATCAAGAGTGGAGCTGCCTCATGAAATGTTTTTTCAAGTTCTCGCTTATTAGCCTAATTACCAGTTTACTCAGTGCTTGTGGTGGTTCTGGCACCGAAGGAAATGATAATACGCCACTGCCGACAGGAGAAAAATCAGAGATCGGCATCAGCATAGTCAGCAGTTTAGCCATTGAAAAGAGCAATCAGTTTGCTAAATTCAACATCGAACGCACCGGCGCTAATACTGCCATATCATTGCAATTTACCACATCAGGCAATGCTGATACTACCAAAGGCTCAGCCAGTGCCGATGATTTTAACTTGGTTTACAGCGACGGTGGCGATGTTGGCAACACTTTGGAGTTGGCAGCCAATCAAAATTCTCGGGTAATTGAAGTACACCCAGTGCAGGATAATCTTCATGAAGTACCGGAGACTTTAACCCTAAAACTAACCAATAGCAGCAACTATACCCTCACAAGTAATAATAATATTGAGGTGGTCATTACTGATGCCAATAACGACAGTGAAAATGCTAAAGTGTTTTTAGGTGTTTTTGGCCCACAAAACGACGCTATTACTTCGGGCTCCGGCTTATTAAGCCTTATCTTATCCGGCGATAATGATAGTGCGCTGTTAAGTTATAATTTTGCCAATCTCGGTTCTGTACAAACCGATCAGCATATTCATTTAGCCCCATCCGGCACAATGATTAAAGACATAGAGTTTACTGGTGCTATCAGTGGCTATGTTTGGGACTTGGCTCCTGGTGGCATTTTTGTTGAAGAACAAGCAATGCTCGATACCTTGTTTAACGGTGAGTTTTTTCTTAACATTCATACCGCAAACTACCCCGCGGGGGAAATATCTGCGCGGATGATATATGACGCCAATATTGAGCCGCCAGTAGAAACCGAATTAAGCGCAACAGATATTGACCGCGATATTATTCGCTTTTTAACGCAAGCTACCTTTGGCGCAACCCCAGAGACTTATCAACTATTACGTCAGCAAATTGATGTCGATGGCAGTAATAGACTGCAAGTCTATAGTAATTGGATTGAGCAGCAATTCACCCTGCCTGCCACCAGTCTATTGACGTTAACCGATGCTATTGTGCCTTTGTTTGTCGATGAAAATCCCTGGTTCGTCCGTCGTGATGCGTTTTGGCCCATCGCCTTGTATGGCAGAGATCAATTACGGCAACGGATGACTTTTGCCTTAAGCGAAATTTTGGTTATTGGCGATGAAGTGAAAAACGTCCGCAATGCATACCGTGGCACTGCCCATTATTGGGATCAATTGGCCGGCAATGCCTTTACTAGTTATAGAAAAACTATCGGTGATGCCAGCCTGCATCCTGTAATGGGCACCTGGCTCAGTCACTTGCGTAATCAAAAAGCGGATGTTGAACAAGGTTTTTATCCGGATGAAAACTACGCTCGTGAAGTAATGCAACTATTCAGTTTTGGCTTGGTTCATCGTCAGGTGAACGGCGCAATAAAACTGGGTGATGACAATCTGCCCATTGCAACGTATGACAATGATGTTATTAAAGCGATGGCTGAGGTATTTACCGGTTTAGGCTTTAGTCATAAAAACTCAAACACGAATAAAGTCAGCAATGGTAATTTTTTCCTAAAAGATAACTTCAGTCAATATCAATACCGCTGGACAGAGCCAATGAAGTTCTTCGCGAATTATCATGAATTCGCTGAGAAAATGTTATTTACCAGTCAGGGTATTACCTTAACTATCCCACAAAGCAATGAGCGCACATCCGCTACTGCCCAAGCTGAACTCGATACTGTATTAGATTCCTTAATCAGCCATGACAGTACTGCACCCGTAATTAGCCGCAAGCTTATTCAACGCTTTGTTAGCTCAAATCCAAGCGCTGAATATATTGAACGTGTCGCTAATGTTTTCGGGAAAACAGGCGATTTAAAGGCGGTAATCAGAGCAATATTACTCGACAAGGAAGCCCGTAATCCGGCAGTTATTAGTTCGCCAACCTTTGGCAAACTAAAAGAACCGGTATTGCAATTTAGTGCCTTAATGCGGTTGTTGGAGGCGGGCTCTAACATACCCTTAGGTAGCGGCAGTGATGGTGATACTCAGGGCTTAAATTTTTCTTTTGCTGATCAATATCTCTCTGGTGCAAGTTTGCTGAGAATTGGCGAAGGAAATATCGGCCAACAAGTCTTGGGCTCACCCTCAGTATTTAATTTTTTCTTGCCTGACTTTGCTCCTACTGGCGCATTGGCCAGTAACTCCCTAGCTTCACCCGAATTACAACTGTATACCGAGAGTCAGTTATTTAATACCTTCAATGTATATAATAAATTAATTACCTCTGGCCTTTATAGAAATTCTGCAAAAAAATATTCTGACTATAGTGCCAATGAACTGAAAGTGACGCTGAATAAAGATATTTTGCCAAGCATTTGGAACCAAGTTGAGGGTGATAACCTGGTTAAAGCAGCAGCGGTTGTTGATTATTTAGATTTTTATCTAAGCGCAGGACAATTAAACCTAAGTACTAATTCTAATACTAGACAAATATTTATTGATGCCATAGCCGCAGAAAACGCCGGTGAACGCTTTGATCTAGCGATTTATGGCGCAAGTATCAGCCCTGATTTTCTGATCCAGAAATAACAATTGGTTAAAAGTAAACTTTTCAAGATTAGATAATATTCTCGGGTTTGATCTTAAAAACAGCCAAACTGCCTAGTTATAGCTGTGAATTTTCGAATCAACTCAAGCCGCGCGGCTAAAAAAAGCCGTACAAAAGGGAAATGCAACACGAGGAGATGAAGAAGTCCAAAAAACATCAATAAACTTGGCTCTTCTATTATCATCGCTAAACTAATTCTCGTAATCTTTTAAATTCACGTAATAGAACCTGTATAACTTAAAAGTCAACTTAGCATTCATATATAGGGCATATATTTTATACTTCTAAGTCGGTTTGGGGGTGAAACCGCTATAGAGTATATATTCTAAAGTAGGCAAGCGGATAGTTTCTATCTGGTTCGTCATACTTAGGTTAGTTATTCTTATTTCAACTTTTGTTATGGGCTAACAATTATTTATTTGTTCACGGACAAAAAAACTTCACCAGAAATCTCAATTTAAAATAGATAATTTAACTATTACTTATATACAACATCACCAATTATTATTGTTTATAACCCCTATTATATAGGCTTTTGTCTCGTGTGGCAGCTTGCTATTGGTGATTATTATTGTCAAATGGGAGTATTTAAAATCTCAGGTTGCTGCATAATCTCAACTTAAGTGGCCGTGATCACGTAGGATCAGTTTCTAATACGCTTGTACCAAAAAAATCTTCTGGTACAATCAGTTTCATTAATTTATTTTTTTGGTAGTTAAACTAATATGGTTATAAAAGCTCAAAGCCCTGCAGGATTTGCCGAGCAATATATTGTTGAATCAATTTGGAATGGCGGTTTTCCACCAGGTTCAATTTTACCCGCAGAGCGTGAATTATCAGAGCTAATTGGTGTAACTAGAACAACGTTAAGAGAGGTTCTTCAGCGTCTTTCTCGTGATGGTTGGTTAACAATAAAGCATGGTAAGCCAACTAAGGTAAATAACTTCTGGGAAACTTCAGGCTTAAATATCTTAGAAACATTAGCTCATCTTGACCAAGAAGGTGTTCCTGACTTAGTTGACAATTTATTATCTGCGCGCACTAACATCAGTGCAATTTATGTCCGTGGTGCGATAAAAAATAACCCAGAGAAAGCGATTGAATTGTTAAGTGCTTATACTGATGTTGAAGATAATGGCGAAGCGTTTGCATATTTTGACTATAAATTAAACAAAGATTTAGTGGTTGCTTCAGAAAATTCTATTTATTTACTTATTTTAAACGGTTTTAGAGGCTTGTATTCTCGCATTGGCAGTTTATATTTTGCACATCCAATGGGACGAGAAATATCTAGGACTTACTATCAAAAGCTTATTGATTTAGCTAAAGAAAATCGTTTTGATGATGCCATTTTTGCAGTACGAAAATATGGTGTTGAATCAGGAAAACTTTGGGGTGAATTAAAAGAGGATGTATTGAAAGAGTTGACCGAAGATTAACCTTTCACCTTTACATAGATAACATAAAAACAAGCGCCAACCGGGGCTTGTTTTCATTTGGGTTGACAAAACAAGTCAAGATTCTTCCTTAGTATCGGGACATTGAGCAATAATTTCGTCTTTACCATCTTTTGTTTTTTGAACAATTTTCACATCAAATTGCCATAAATAATGTAAATGTTTAAGCACTTCAGCTTTAGAGTCTCCTAATTCTATATTATTGTGCGGCGTGTAATGTAGTGTTAGAGAACGATCTCCGTCTATATTTGCATTAATTATCTGTATATTTACTTCTAAATTACTTAAGTTATATTGCTCAGCAAGTTTTTCCCTTATTTTTTTATAGCCTTGCTCATTATGTATTGCACCTATTTCAACATAGTTATTTCCCTCGTCATCATGAATTTGAAATAGCTTAAAATCACGGATTAGTTTTGGCGATAAATATTGGCTAATGAAGCTTTCATCTTTAAAGTTTTCCATTGCAAAATGTAATGTATCTAACCAATCACTGCCTGCAATTTCTGGAAAATAAGTTTTATCTTCTTCGGTTGGGTTTTCACAAATACGCCTGATGTCGATGAACATGTTAAAGCCTAAGGCATATGGGTTAATGCCAGAATAAAACTTGCTGTTATATTCCTGTTGAGAAACAACATTGGTATGACTATGTAAAAACTCTAACATGAACTTATCTGTTACTAAGCCTTCATCATAAAGGTGGTTTAAAATTGTATAATGCCAAAAACAAGCCCATCCCTCATTCATAACTTGAGTTTGTTTTTGAGGGTAAAAATATTGAGAAATTTTTCTTACAATTCTAACTATTTCACGTTGCCAAGGCTTTAACAAAGGGGCATTTTTTTCAATGAAATAGAGAATGTTCTCTTGTGGCTCAGACGGAAACTTATATTCGTTCTCATTTTTACTTTCAACGCTATTTGGTACAGTTCGCCATAAGGTGTTTACTTGAGATTGCAGATACTCCTCTCGTTCTGTTTGACGTTTTAACTCTTCATCAAGAGATATTTTCTGCGGTCTTTTATATCTATCAACACCATGATTCATTAAGGCATGGCACGCATCAAGTGTTGCTTCCACTTCATCTATGCCATATCTATTTTCGCATTTTGCAATATAGTTTTTGGCAAATAGTAGGTAGTCAATAATAGAACTAGCATCTGTCCATGATTTAAATAAATAATTTCCTTTGAAAAAAGAATTATGTCCATAACAAGCATGTGCCATAACTAAGGCTTGCATTGGCATGGTGTTTTCTTCCATTAAATAGGAGATGCACGGATTAGAGTTAATTACTATTTCATAGGCTAATCCCATTTGCCCGCGCTTATACGTTTGCTCAGTTTGAATAAATTTCTTGCCAAAAGTCCAATGACTGTAACCTATTGGCATACCAACACCAGCATAAGCATCCATCATTTGTTCTGCGGTGATAACTTCTATTTGATTGATGTAAGTATCTAGCCGGTAATGATTAGCAACACGCGCTATTTCAGTTTGGTATTGTTCTAATAATTCAAATGTCCAATCAGGGCAATCATCTAGTGGTGTTACTTTTTTAATCTTTTTATTATTTGTTGTTGTCATAATTCACCTACTCCTTTTGCTCCAACATTTTTGTAATTTAAGTTATGCTGCACTTGTGGTGTTCTTTTTAAATAATTCTCTAAATACTGGATATATATCTGAGACTTCTTTAATGTGTGCAGTAGCAAAATTTGAATGTGAGTCCATTAGCTGTTGATATTGTTGCCATAATGTTTGATGGGCACGCTGAGTTATCTCTATATAACTGAAATAGCGTGCCTTAGGGAGAATTTTAGTTGCGAGCAATGATTTACACATAGGTGAATCATCAGCCCAGTTGTCACCGTCTGATGCTTGAGCACCATAGATATTCCATTGATTGTCGTTATAGCGTTCATTAATTATTTTAACCATTAGCTCTAATGCGCTTGAGGCTATTGTGCCGCCAGTTTCTTGTGAGTAAAAAAACTCATGTTCATCAACTTCTTTTGCTTGGGTATGATGGCGAATGTATACAACGTCAATATTTTTATAAGTACGACTGAGAAATAGGTAAAGTAAAATGTAAAAGCGCTTCGCCATTTCTTTTGTTGCTTGATCCATTGAGCCTGATACATCCATTAAACAAAACATTACTGCTTTTGATGTAGGCACTGCCTGTTTAGTGTAATTACGAAAACGCAAATCAAAAGTGTCTATGAAGGGAACTTTAGCAATTTTATTTTCTATCTCGGTTATCTTTTTTTCAAGTTCTCGTTCTTCACTTACATGATCATGTTTGTCTTGGTTAAGGTCCGCTAGTGTTTTTTTATACTCCTTAAGTTTTCTTCTTTTGGATGCTGTCATTGCTATGCGTCTAGCAATAGAGCCTTGTAAAGACTTAACGATATCGATATTAGAAGGTACACCTTCAGCGCAAAAACCTGAGCGCACAGTTTTATATTCAATTAATTTATCGAGTTGATTTTTTTCAAGGTTGGGCAGCTCTAAGTCTTCGAAGAGTAAGTTTAAATACTCTTCTTTAGAGATAGAAAAAGTAAAGTCATCTTCTCCTTCGCCACTATCACTTGCCTCACCTTGGCCACTACCTTGTCCTTGTTGTTTCGGAGGTTTATTAATGCGATCACCGGTAACAAATTGATCGTTACCCGGGTGTACTTTATCGCGAATACCGCCACTTCCTTGATGAAAAACGGGTTCAGATAAGTCTTTTTTTGGAATGACAATATTCTCACCTGAATCAATATCAGTGACGCCACGTTGGTTGATAGCGTCAGAGACAGATTTTTTTATCTGGTTTTTATAACGTCTTAAAAAACGTTGACGATTAACAGTACTTTTGTTTTTACTGTTAAGTCGTCTATCAATAAAATTCGCCATGGTGACTCCTTGCCTCTTAACAAAGATGCTCTACCTCTTTATATTATAGGTAAGCAACAACCTTGACTTAAGAGACACAGTTTAAGAAGATTTTCTTACGCGTAAGTACCACTCAGATAACAATCTAACTTGTTTTTGTGTGTAGCCTTTACTCATCATGCGTTCAACAAAATCATCATGTTTTTTCTGATCGTCTTTTGATGTTTTAGAATTAAATGAAATAACCGGTAATAAGTCTTCTGTATTTGAAAACATTTTTTTCTCAATGACTGTGCGTAATTTTTCATAGCTTGTCCATAGAGGGTTTTTACCGTTATTATTAGCTTTTGCTCTTAAAACAAAATTGACTATTTCATTACGGAAGTCTTTAGGGTTACTTATACCCGCGGGTTTTTCTATTTTCTCTAATTCATCATTAAGAGATTGTCTATCAAATAGCTGCCCAGTTTCTGAGTCACGATATTCTTGATCTTGAATCCAAAAATCGGCATAAGTGACATAGCGATCGAAAATGTTTTGACCGTATTCAGAGTATGACTCTAAATAAGCAGTTTGAATTTCTTTACCAATAAACTCTACATATTGAGGGGTTAAGTAACCTTTAATAAATTCCATGTAGCGTTCGGTCGTTTCCTTCGGTAATTGTTCACGTTCTACTTGTTGCTCTAATACGTAGAATAAATGTACCGGATTTGCAGCGACTTCAATATTATCAAAATTGAAAACACGAGATAATATTTTAAAAGCAAAACGTGTTGAAAGGCCTGACATACCTTCGTCAATACCGGCATAATCTTTATACTCTTGGTAAGACTTAGCTTTGGGATCTGTATCTTTTAACGTTTCCCCATCATAAACACGCATTTTTGAATAAATGCTAGAATTATCAGGATTTTTTAAACGCGACAACACTGAAAATTTCGCTAATATCTCTAAGGTATCTGGAGCACATTGCGCTGTTTTTAATTCACTGTGTTCAAGTAGTTTTTTATAAATATTAACTTCTTCAGAAACGCGCATACAATAAGGCACTTTGACAATATAAACCCTATCTAAAAAGGCCTCGTTATTTTTGTTATTCCTAAAGGTTTGCCATTCAGACTCATTTGAATGTGCGAGTAAAATTCCATTAAAGGGCAGGGCAGATAAGCCTTCTGTTGGATTATAATTGCCTTCTTGAGTCGCGGTAAGTAAAGGATGAAGCACTTTGATTGGCGCTTTAAACATTTCTACGAATTCCATTAACCCCTGATTTGCTCTACACAAAGCGCCAGAGTAACTATAGGCATCAGCATCATTTTGAGCAAAGTGCTCAAGCTGCCTTATATCAACTTTGCCTACTAATGCTGAAATGTCTTGGTTGTTATCATCTCCTGGTTCTGTTTTAGCAATGGCAATTTGATCAAGGATAGAAGGATAAACTTTCACTACTTTGAACTTGGCAATGTCACCTTTGAATTCATGCAACCGTTTGGCGGCCCAAGGGGAAATTATGCAATTTAAATAGCGAGCTGGAATATTGAACTCTTCTTGTAATATTTTTCCGTCTGAATGTACGTCAAATAAACAAAATGGATGATCGTTAACAGGGCTTCGTTCACCGTCGGCACTTAATACATAAACAGGTTCTTGCTGCATTAATGCTTTTAGTTTTTCGGCGATAGATGATTTACCACCACCTACAGGGCCAAGTAAATATAAAATTTGTTTTTGTTCTTCTAAACCTTGAGACGCGTGTTTAAGGTATGCAACAATTTGTTCGATTGCTTCTTCCATACCGTAAAAATCTTTAAATGCGGGGTACCGGTTAATTACTCTATTCGAAAAAATCCGACTTAATCGGGGCTCAGTCGCAGTATCAACTGATTCTGGGGCACCAATGGCACTTAGCAACCTTTCTGAAGCACTAGCATAGGCAAGTTTGTCTTGTTTACATAGGGTTAAAAACTCCTGCAAGCTAAACTCTTCTTGTTGAGCTTGTTCGTACCGCGCTTGATAATGTTGAAAAATAGTCATAACCATCTCCATAAGCTTGAGTTGAAAACTACCTAAATAAGTAAAAGTAAATTCGCCAAGTCCTAATTTAAGATTAGTTGCTTTGGCTGATTTTGCTAATAAATAAATGTAAATAATTTTTCTATTGTTTATAAAACATAAGTTAGATCAATCGATTGTTAATATATATGCGATATTTTGATTATTTTGTTTAGAAAGATGTTGAAATGTAATTGTTAGCCAATATTTCTTTATAAATATAACAACAAACAGATACTTAAGGTGACTGTGGACATATTCAAAAAGTTCTCAGTCCGTTATTAAGTGTTTTCTTCTGGTTGTTAGAATATTAGCTTTTTGCTAAAAATTGATAATGTTATAGGTTATCCATATAAAATATGGATGAGGAGAAATTTGATGCTTAGCTAAAAGTGGTTAATACCTTTTAGTCCATTTTTACTTTGTATACTATAAATAAACACTACAAAAAAACGAGCATTTCTGCTCGTTTTTTGTGAATCTCAATCTAAAAAATTATCCCAAGTTTTCTTGAGCAAAGTCCCAGTTAGCTAGGGCCCAAAACGCTTCCATATATTTAGGGCGTAGATTACGGTAATCAATATAATAAGCATGTTCCCACAAATCGACAGTGATAAGTGGTGTTACGTTGCTGTCCGTTAATGGTGTTGCTGCATTAGAAGTATTTACAATAGCCAAACTGCCATCGGCATTTTTGACTAACCATGTCCAACTTGAGCCAAAGTTATTGATTGCGCTTTCGGTGAATTTTGCTTGAAAATCAGCAAAAGAACCAAAGCTAGCATTTATTGCATCAGCTAAAGTACCCGTAGGTTCTCCGCCGCCATTTGGGTTTAAGCTATTCCAGTAGAAAGTATGATTCCATATTTGAGCAGCATTATTAAACACACCAGCAGAGGAGGTTTTAACTATTTCTTCTAAAGATTTATCGGCAAATTCAGTGCCTTCTATTAATCCGTTTAATTTTACAACGTAGGTATTGTGATGTTTTCCGTAATGAAATGATAACGTTTCTGCAGAAATATGCGGTTCTAAAGCATTTTGTTCATAAGGTAATGCAGGTAATTCAATAGCCATTTTGCTCTCCAATTTCTTTATTTTAAAAGGTATAGCCTTAAAAGTTACAGTGTATTTGTGAATAAAGAGTGTATTTTCCAATAAAACTTGAGTAAAATACTCAAGTATTAAGTTTATACTATATTGATTCATTACTGTATAGGATTACTTTAGCTATTTTGCAAGCATGTAAAATTTATTTTAAGTATTTATTATATTGAATTGAAAAGTTAAGTTTTGGCTCCATTATATTTTTAATGTAAGCATTAACGAGAATTCGACTCAATATAATGAGTATTATTTTTAGAGGGTATTATGGAAACTATTGAACGTATAAAAGAACAGATCAGCGAAAATACAGTATTGCTTTATATGAAGGGCTCGCCAAAATTGCCAAGCTGTGGATTTTCTTCTCAAGCGTCTCAAGCTTTGATCTCATGTGATGAGAAATTTGCTTATGTTGATATTTTACAAAACCCTGATATTAGAGCTGAATTACCAAAGTATGCAGACTGGCCTACTTTTCCACAGCTTTGGGTTGAGGGTGAGTTAGTGGGCGGTTGTGACATTATTTTAGAAATGTTCCAACAAGGAGAATTACAAACTTTGGTAAAAGAGGCTGTTGCTAAAGATTCTTCAGAAGACTAACTGTAAAGAATTTTTATTTTTCTATTGAAAAATTGATAAATATCACAATACTAAGATAGTTATTAATTCCTTTTTATACATTTGGAGAAAAAAATGAGCGTATTAGTTGGTCGTCCAGCACCAGACTTTACTGCCGCGGCAGTTTTAGGTAGTGGTGAAATTGTTGATGGTTTTACATTAAGTGAAGCGATTAAAGGCAAAAAAGCGGTAGTGTTTTTCTATCCATTAGATTTTACTTTTGTATGCCCATCTGAGCTTTTAGCTTTTGATCATCGTATAGAAGAATTCCAAAGTCGTGGTGTTGAAGTAATTGGTGTCTCTATTGATTCACAATTTTCTCATAACGCATGGCGTAACACTCCAGTAAACGATGGCGGTATTGGCCCAGTTCAATATACTTTAGTTGCTGATGTTAAACATGAGATTTGTCAAGCATACGATGTTGAACATCCTGAAGCGGGTGTTGCATTTCGTGGTTCATTCTTGATTGACGAAGAAGGCAATGTTCGTCACCAAGTAGTGAATGACTTACCATTAGGTCGTAACGTTGATGAAATGTTACGTATGGTTGATGCATTACAATTTCATCAAGATCACGGTGAAGTTTGTCCTGCAGGTTGGAACAAAGGCGATAAAGGTATGACAGCATCTCCAGATGGCGTTGCAGCTTACCTTACTGATAATGCAGATAAATTATAATACCTTTGTATCGAACTATTCGTTCCTAGCTTATTTTAGCTAGAATAACTTTGATATGAATATAAAAGGCTAGAGTTTTTATAAACTCTAGCCTTTTTTATTGAAAATTATTCGTTACTATCTACAGGTATTAGAGGCCACCCACCTAAATCATGCCATTTATTAACTATATGACAAAATAGCTCGGCGGTTTTTATCGTGTCATAAAGTGCGGAATGCGCCTCACTATTATTAAAATCAATTTCTGCGGCTTCGCAAGCTTTGGCTAATACCGTTTGTCCTAAAGCAAGACCTGAAAGTGTTGTTGTATCGAAACTAACAAAAGCATGAAAAGGGCTGCGCTTTATTTTACAGCGAGCAGTTGCTGCATTTAAAAAACCTAAATCAAAAGCTGCATTATGAGCAACAATAATTGCGCGTTGGCAACCAGCCAGTTTCATTTTTTTTCTCACTAATTTAAATAATGACTTTAACGCTTCCTCTTCATCAACTGCACCACGCAATGGGTTTGTTGGGTCAATACCTGTAAATTCGAGTGCTTTAGGCTCTAGGTTTGCACCTTCAAAAGGATGCACATTAAATTGTATTGTTTCATCTATTGAAATTTTACCGGAATTTTCATCAAGGGTTAATACCGAGGCTGCAATCTCTAGTAAAGCATCGGTTTGTGCATTAAAACCAGCTGTTTCTACATCTATTACAACAGGGAAGTAGCCACGAAACCGTTGCGCTAAAAGGGGCTTGTTTTTATCTTTATCTTCTTTTGTTTCTACTGTATCTGACATATTATTACTTGAATTTGAGAGAGAAAATCTTGAAATGAACTACTTAATCTAATTATCTCAGAAAAATGCGGTAAACACGATAGTAAAAATAGACAACAAAGTGTTAAAGTTATTTAAGTATGAGGCGATACAATTAATGTCATCAATTAATTATGTTATAAATTCTATGAAAATATATTCTCCAAATGCATATAAATTGTTATTCACTTCATCATTTTTAGTGACAATTTCAATTGCACTATTTTTTACACTTATCACTACTCAAGCTCAGGCGGGTGTTCGCCAGTATAGTGCTGATCTGAATAGTTCAAAATGGCAACTTGCCAATGACTCCCGATTGCAATGTACATTAGCCCATCAAATTCCTCATTATGGACAGGCACGGTTTTCAGCTAAAGCAAGCCGTAAACTCAATATGGAGTTTGAATTGGATATGATGCTTTTGCCTGACAGTTATTCGCTAGCTCAAGTTAGAAGTGAATCACCTAAATGGAATCCTGGTTATGGTGGTAGAGTTTTAGCTGATATGAAGCTATATAAACAATTTAACCCTAGCTTACCTAAAAAAGTTGCTTGGACTATGTTAAGTGAGTTAGAGCAAGGCATGAGCCCAACTTTCTATTACAATGATTGGTATAGTGAACAAGATGAAATATCTGTTGGTTTATCTACAGCACGCTTTAAAGGTGCTTACCGAAATTTTGTTGCTTGTGTAGGAAACCTATTAAATTATAGTTTTGATGATATTTCTTATACCGTTTTAAATTATCAATCAAATAGTGATAAATTTACCAAAGCATCTCAAAGACGTGTTGATATGATTAGAGAGTATTTAAGTTTAGACCCTAATCTTGAGTTAGTACTGGTTGATGCTTATTCGGATAGTTATGGTGGTCGTTGGTCAAATGCTAAATTATCAGAACGCCGTGCATTAAAAATACGTGACTACTTTGTGAAAAATGGTATTGATGTTAACCGCATAGAATCTAAAGGTTATGGTGAGAAACGTCATATTGCTTCGAACGATACAACCTTAGGTCGTGGTAAAAACCGTCGTGTGGTTATTCAAATGCAAAAAATGTAGCTTAAACATTACACTAAAGTTGTTTTTAGTTACGAAAAATAACTTAAGTTAAGTAGATAAATTGTTGAACAGGCCTGTCGATTCGAAGTAATCTACAGGCCTCTTTTTATATTAGGGTCTTTTGAACTTTCATGTTTAAATTTTGTTCGAATTAAATGCTTTGTGCTCGCGGCGCTAGGAATGTAGCATAGTCGTTCTATGTCAATTCCTTGCAACAATGAGCAAGAAGCATTTAAACGAATCCGAAGGACAGTGTTTATTAGTCATTTCTACTTCGTTATCGGCTATTCAAGTAGAGCAACTACGATACATAGCCTCTGCCTTGTATAAAAGGCTAATAAACTGCTGCAAAAACAATCAGCAAAGTTCAACAAACCCTAAAGTTTTGTGAATTTTTTTAAGGTAATCTAAATGAAATTTTTTAAGCGGTTTATATTGTTAGTAACATTATCAATATCGCAGTTAGCAACAGCAGCAATACCAGCAAATAAGCCAGTATTAAATGATGCTTATACTTATGCTAATTATGATCAAGTGATCACTACACATTTGTATTTAGATTTAGCTGTCGACTTTGAACAAAAAGCATTGTCGGGCTTTGCTGAGTTGTCTTTAAAATGGCTTAGCGATACTCCCCAAAACGTAATTTTAGATACACGCGATTTAATTATTCATAAAGTGCTTGCACAAAATAGCCAAGGTCACTGGCAAAAAGTAAGTTTTAATCTTGCTAAACGCGATGATGTTTTAGGTTCTAAACTAACAATAAATACAGAGTTTAAAGCGAAAAAGTTGCGTGTTTATTATAACTCAACAGAGAAAGCTTCAGGATTACAATGGCTATCAGCTGAGCAAACTGCGGGTAAAAAGAAGCCATTTTTGTTTAGTCAAAACCAAGCCATACATGCTCGCTCATGGATCCCAATTCAAGATACGCCAAGTGTTCGTGTAACCTACACAGCTCGAATTACTACAGACAAAGACTTATTAGCCGTAATGAGTGCTAATAACGAACCAGATACAGAACGAGATGGAGATTATTTCTTCTCAATGCCACAAGCTATTCCTGCATATTTGATTGCCATCGGTGTAGGTGATTTACATTTTAAAGCGATGAGTCACCAAACAGGTATTTATGCTGAAACTAACATTTTAGATGCTGCAGTAGCGGAATTTGATGATACACAAGCAATGATTGATAAAGCTGAAGAAATGTATGGAAAATATCGTTGGGGTCGTTATGACTTACTCATTCTGCCACCAAGTTTTCCTTTTGGTGGTATGGAAAATCCTCGCTTATCTTTCATTACACCAACCGTAATTGCTGGTGATAAAAGTTTAGTTAATTTAATCGCTCATGAGTTAGCTCATTCATGGTCTGGTAATCTTGTGACAAATGAAAGCTGGCGAGATCTGTGGTTAAATGAAGGTTTTACAAGTTATGTTGAAAATCGCATTATGGAAGCTGTATTTGGCGAAAATCGAGCGATTATGGAACAAGCACTTGATGCCCAAGCATTAAATTATGAAATTGCTGAATTAGCTCCAGGTGATACACAACTCTATATAGATTTGAAAGGTCATGATCCTGATGATGCTTTTTCAGGTGTACCGTACACTAAAGGGCAATTGTTTTTAATTTATTTAGAGAAAAAATTTGGCCGTGATCGTTTTGATGCTTTTGTGTTGGAATATTTTGACAGCCATGCCTTTCAAAGTTTAGGTACAGCTAATTTTGTTAAATATCTTAAAGCTAATCTAACTCATAAATATCCAAATATTGTTAGCGATGAAGACGTTAACGAGTGGATTTTTGAACAAGGTTTACCTGTTTTTGTACCTAAGCCTACATCTACAGCTTTTAGTACTATTGATCTGCAAATATCACAATGGTTGGCTGACGATATAACGTTAACTCAATTACCAACTGAAAGTTGGACATTGCATGAGTGGTTACATTTTATTAATAATCTACCAATTGATATTAAAACCGAGCGTATGTCAGCGCTTGATACAGCCTTTGATTTAACGCATAGCAATAACGCAGAAATTGCTCATGCTTGGTATTTGTTATCAGTACGAGCAGGTTATGATGTTGTTTATCCTGCCATGTCAGAGTATTTAATTGCCATTGGTCGTCGTAAGTTGATAGTGCCTTTGTACAAAGAACTAGCTCAAACAGAGCAAGGTAAAGCATGGGCATTAAAAGTTTATCAACAAGCACGTCCTGGTTATCATGGTTTAGCGCAAGGTACTGTTGATGGTATACTCATTAAGTAAAAGTAATTTGTTGATAATTATTTAGTAAAAAGGCTCGTTAGAGCCTTTTTTGTTGATATAATGTTGCTAATTATATTAATCGTATTTATTTCTTTTTAGAGGTTCTGTGGATGTCGGAAGTTGAAAACCGCCCAACTAATTTTATTCGTCAAATAATCGATACTGATCTTGCTAGTGGCAAACATAGCTCAGTACAAACTCGTTTTCCACCAGAGCCGAATGGCTTCTTGCATATTGGTCATGCTAAAGCTATTTGTTTAAATTTTGGTATAGCCCAAGACTACAGCGGCTTATGTAATTTACGATTTGATGATACCAATCCTGAAAAAGAAGATATTAATTATGTGCACGCTATTCAAAAAGATGTGCAATGGTTAGGTTTTGAGTGGGCAGGAGATATTCATTATTCTTCTGACTATTTTGATAAATTGCATGATTTTGCTGTAGAGCTTATTGAAAAAGGCTTAGCATTTGTTTGTTTTTTAAATGGCGATGAAATGCGTGAGTATCGAGGTACGTTAAACAAGCCCGGTAAAAATAGTCCTTATCGTGACACTTCTGTTGAAGAAAACTTAAACTTGTTTAAAAAAATGCGTAATGGTGAGTTTAAAGAAGGTGAATGCTCGCTGCGCGCTAAAATTGATATGACATCTAGTTTTATGTGCATGCGTGATCCGATTATTTATCGAGTACGTTTTGCTCATCACCATCAAACAGGTGATAAATGGTGCATTTACCCAATGTACGATTTTACTCACTGTTTATCAGATGCTATTGAAGGGATCACTCATTCAATTTGTACATTAGAATTTCAAGATAACCGACGTCTGTATGACTGGGTTATTGAGAATGTGTCTGTACCCGTAAAGCCGCATCAATATGAGTTTTCACGCTTAAACCTTGAATATACTTTAATGAGCAAGCGTAAACTGAATTCATTAGTAGAAGACAAATTAGTTGATGGTTGGGATGATCCTCGAATGCCAACTATTGCTGCATTTAGACGTCGTGGTTATACGCCAGCATCAATGCGAGAGTTTGCGAAACGTATTGGTGTTACCAAGATGGAAAATACTGTTGAAATGGGCGTGTTAGAAGCTTGTATTCGTGAAGATTTAAATGACAATGCACCACGAGCTATGGCTGTTCTTGATCCTATTAAATTAGTGATAGAAAATTATCCTGAAAATAAAACAGAAGACTTGATTGTTAAAAATCATCCAAGTGATGAAAGCCAAGGCACACGTATTGTTCCATTTAGTAGCGAGCTTTATATTGAAGCAGAGGACTTCAGAGAAGAAGCTAATAAAAAATACAAGCGTTTAGTTATAGATAAAGCTGTGCGTTTGCGTGGCGCTTATGTCGTTACTGCTACTCGATGTGATAAAGATGAACAGGGTAATATAACTACGGTGTACTGTAACTACCTTGAAGATACTTTAGGAAAGAATCCAACTGATGGTACCAAGCCTAAAGGCGTAATCCATTGGGTTGATGCAGATAAGTCTCTTGACGCTACAGTGCGTTTGTATGACAGATTATTCACTGTGCCAAACCCCGCAGCGGAAGAAGACTTTCATCAAGTTATGAATCCTGAGTCGTTAGTAACAATAGAAAAAGCCAAAGTAGAGCCATCGTTAGTTGAAGCTAAACCTGAACAAGCATTTCAGTTTGAGCGCCAAGGTTACTTCTGTTTAGATAATGATATTAAAAGTGCCGGTGAGTTAGTGTTTAACCGTACGGTAGGTTTACGTGATACTTGGGCAAAAATATCTAAGTAATATTCGTTTACTCATTAAAAAGAAAAGGCAGGTATTTATTATCTGCCTTTTTAATTTGTTTTCTGTATGAAATTTAGTTATCTCAAGGAATGTTATGTTAAAAGCAGTTGTTTTTGTAGTATTAGGTATTAGTAGTATCTTTTCGAATACAAAAGTAAAAGCTAATGAGATAGAGCCTGTACATTACGCTTATTCAAATTATTTAGGCAGCGGTATTTATCATACTACAGGTCAAGATGTGACTTTGATTAATTTACCTTTTTCAGTTGCGTTAGGCCAAGAAGGTAAAACAACTTATAGTTTGCGCCTTCCTGTTTCTCTTGGTTTTTTTGATTTTAATTTTGAAGATATTCCAGAATTAGACCTTCCAGACAGTGTTGGTACTTTTACTTTTACTCCTGGTATTCAATTTAATTATCAATATACCGATAACCTAGTGCTAGAAAGCTATTTAGACCTTGGTTACTCTCGTAATTTAACAACAGATAAAGACGTTTTAGTTTATTCTGGAGGGATATCAAGCCTATATTCCTTTAACGTTGGAAAGTATGACTCTATTTGGGCTAGTCGAATATATTATGCCGGTTATGATGGTCATAATTATAATGCAGCTGATTTATATGCAGCTATTCAAATAGGTGTGGACACTGGATTACCAGTTAAATATCAACTTTTTGGATATCATTATCAACCAAGGTTATTTGCTACTGCTTTTTGGTATTTCACCGAGGTTGATTTTAATTTACCTAGTGTCTCTAAGCAAAATACAACAGAGCAAAATAAAGTAACGTTATCAAATAGTTTTGAATTTGGCGCAACCATGAAATTCGATAAAGTCATTGGCTACTCATGGGCAGGGTTTGATACAATAGGGATCAGCTATCGTTTTAGCAAAAATATAAATGTAGTTCGTTTATTGTTTAGCTTTCCAATATAGGTTGAAAGCATTTCCATATTTTTATATATGATAAATGGAGCGAACAACTCAACCTATAAAGGATAAAATTAAATATTTACAGCTTAGGAATACGAATTTTCTTCTCTTCGCTTTGACGGTAAATAATTAAGGTTTTACCAATAACTTGTATTTTAGTCGCCTTAGTTTCACGACAAATGGCTTCAACGATTAAAGTTTTAGTCTCTCTATCATCGGTTGGAATTTTTACTTTAATCAATTCATGATGATTAAGTGCATAATCAATTTCAGCAACAACAGCCTCAGTTAAGCCATTACTCCCAAGTAAAACAACGGGTTTGAGTGGGTGAGCAACACCTTTTAAATATTGAATTTGCTTTTTATTTATAGTCATTAAAATTTTTCGATAGTCGTTAACTTGAATTAGCGCTATTTTACCCTTATCTAACAGGTAATATCTATAAATAGTCGAAAAAAACTAAGTAAAGACGGCAAAATATGGCAAAGAAAAAACATACCGCTAGTTCACAGCGTTGGCTTGATGAACATTTTGAAGATGAATACGTGAAAAAAGCCAAAAGATTAGGCTTACGATCTCGTGCCGTTTTTAAAATTGAAGAAATAAACAATAAAGATAAATTGATCAAACATGGAATGAAAGTGGTCGATTTAGGTGCTGCTCCGGGTGGCTGGTCTGAATATGCTGTAAAAGCTGTAGGTGATAATGGGCAAGTGGTTGCTTGTGATATATTACCTATGGATGCCATTGCCGGCGTTGATTTTTTAGAAGGCGATTTTCGTGAAGAGGCTGTGCTTGATGCTTTATTAACGAGAATTAATGGTAAAAATATAGATGTAGTGATGTCAGACATGGCTGCAAATATGACAGGTAATGAAAGTGCTGATTCAGCCCGAAGCATGTATTTGGTCGAGCTAGCTTTGGATATGTGCCACCAAGTGTTAAAGCCTAACGGTGCTTTTGTGGTAAAAGTTTTTCAAGGTGCTGGTTTTGAAGACTTCATGAAAGCTGTTCGTACTGTATTTAACACAGTGAAAACTAGAAAACCTGAATCTTCACGTGCGCGATCACGAGAGGTTTACTTAGTTGCTACAGGCTTTAAAGGTTGATTATTAATCGTCATTATTCACTAAATGTATTCTACTTCACCTTATATATTAGGGATGAAGTTGTTACTAGTTGTAAATACCGACTAAAGTTAATTAGCGACAAGGCTTGAATTGTAGTAAATTAGGCACCACATACAGTGTAGGTTGGAATTTATTCCAACAATTTAATCTTTAATTTATCAATCCCAGAGGTCATTAAGTTGAGCGATATGGCAAAAAATCTTATTTTATGGTTAGTGATAGCCGTTGTTTTAATGTCTGTTTTTCAGAGTTTTTCTCCTAATACAGCCAATGAACAACAAATGGACTATACACGTTTTATCACTGATGTTCGTCAAGGACAAATTCGTGATGCCAACGTAGACAGAAACGGTGTTATTACGGGTGAAAAGCGTAGTGGAGAAGCATACACCACCACTATTCCTGGGGGCTATGATCGTGATTTAATTAATGATCTAGTTAAACAAGGGGTTCGTGCTCAAGGTAAATTACCTGAAGAAACTAGCTTTTTAACAACTATTTTTGTTTCTTGGTTCCCAATGATTTTATTGATTGGTGTCTGGATTTTCTTTATGCGCCAAATGCAAGGTGGTGGCGGTAAAGGCGCTATGTCTTTCGGTAAATCTAAAGCTCGCCAGTTAGGCGAAGAACAAATAAAAACTACGTTTGCTGATGTTGCTGGTTGTGATGAAGCGAAAGAAGACGTAGCAGAGCTCGTTGATTATTTAAGAGAGCCAACCAAGTTCCAAAAATTAGGTGGTCGTATCCCATCTGGTATTTTACTTGTTGGTCAACCGGGAACAGGTAAAACCTTATTGGCAAAAGCCATTGCTGGTGAAGCTAAAGTACCTTTCTTTACTATTTCTGGTTCAGATTTTGTTGAAATGTTTGTTGGTGTTGGTGCTTCTCGTGTACGTGATATGTTCGAACAAGCTAAAAAAGCTGCACCTTGTATTATTTTTATTGATGAAATTGATGCCGTAGGTCGCCAACGTGGTGCAGGTATGGGTGGTGGTCATGATGAACGTGAACAAACCTTGAACCAAATGCTTGTAGAAATGGATGGTTTTGAAGGCAATGAAGGCGTTATTGTTATTGCTGCAACTAACCGTCCAGACGTATTAGATCCTGCGTTATTACGCCCTGGTCGCTTTGACCGTCAAGTAACCGTTGGTTTACCTGATATTCGTGGTCGTGAACAAATCTTAAAAGTACATATGCGTAAAGTACCATTAGGAGATGATGTTAAAGCAGCGGTTATTGCGCGTGGCACTCCAGGTTTTTCAGGTGCCGATTTAGCTAACTTAGTGAATGAAGCTGCTTTATGGGCTGCTCGTACTTCGCGTCGCACTGTAAGTATGCATGAGTTTGATAAAGCGAAAGATAAAATCATGATGGGCTCAGAGCGTAAATCAATGGTGATGAGTGAGTCAGAAAAAGAAATGACTGCATATCATGAGGCTGGTCATGCACTTATTGGCCGATTAGTCCCTGATCATGATCCTGTTTATAAAGTAAGTATTATTCCACGAGGTCGCGCGTTGGGTGTTACTATGTATTTACCAGAACAAGACAGATTCAGCCATTCTAAGCAGCATTTAGAAAGTAATATTTCTTCTTTATATGGTGGTCGTATCGCCGAAGAAGTCATTTACGGTAGTGATAAAGTGTCAACCGGCGCATCAAATGATATTGAACGCGCTACCAATATTGCGCGTAAAATGGTTACTCAATGGGGGCTTTCTGAAAAATTAGGTCCTATGCTTTTTGCTGAAGAAGAAGGTGAAGTATTCTTAGGTCGAACGTCTGCTAAGTCTCTGCATATGTCTGATGAAACAGCTAAATTAATTGATGAAGAAATTAAAAGGGTAGTTGGTCGTAACTATGACCGAGCAGAAACATTAATTAAAGACAACCTAGATATTTTGCATGCGATGAAAGATGCGCTAATGAAATATGAAACAATTGACGCCCTACAAATTGATGATTTAATGGCTAGAATTGACGTTAGAAAACCGTCTGACTGGGATGATAGTGACTCTAGCTCGGATTCAAGCTCTGACTCTAGTGAAGGTGGTACAGCTAAAAAGGCAGAGAAATCTGATGATAGCAAAGCACCAGATCTATCTGAGCCAAGTAGTGATACACCAGCTAAGTAATTAGCAAAGTGAATTCAAATAATAAGCCTCGGTATTTACTTAAGTATAAGTAAATACCGAGGCTTTGTTTTATCTAAAATACCAAGTACAAAGTTATGCCTGAACATTCTATAAAAAAACAACTTGAGCAAACCGAATTAACACATTTAAATAATGTTCAAGTTATGGGAATTTTAAATGTTACTCCTGATTCTTTTTCTGATGGTGGTAAATTTTCCCATTTTGATAATGCATTGAGACAAGTTGAGTCAATGGTAAAAAATGGTGTCAATATTATCGATATTGGTGGTGAATCAACTCGTCCTGGTGCCGTTGATGTGAGCGTAAAAGATGAAATAGCACGGGTTATTCCCTTACTTAAAGCCATTAAAACTCGTTTTAATGTATCTGTTTCTATTGATACCAGTAAAGCTGTTGTAATGAGTGAAGCTATTACTTATGGCGCTGATATGATTAATGATGTTCGGGCGTTGCAAAATGAAGGTTGTCTTGATGTCATTGCTCGAAGTGATGTTTCAGTATGCTTAATGCACATGCAAGGCATGCCTAGAACCATGCAAAAAGATCCTCAATATAAAGACATAATTAATGATATTCTTAGCTTTTTTTCGCAACGTATTAAAATTTGTGAACAAAAAGAAATTAAAAAAGAACGTTTAGTTTTAGATCCCGGTTTTGGTTTTGGTAAAACACTTGAGCATAATTATCAAATGCTTGCACAATTTTCTTTGTTCAAAAAACTTAACTTACCATTACTTGCAGGAACTTCACGTAAATCTATGTTGGGTCACCTACTAAATCGGGATGTTGAACAACGTTTAGCTGGCAGTTTAGCTACTGCTATAGTTGCTGTACAACAGGGAGCAACTATAATACGTGTTCATGATGTTGCAGAGACTGTCGATGCAATAAAAATTTTAACAGCCGTTGCTCAATCTAAAACGTAAGAAGCAACTAACTGCGAGTTCAGCTTTAAAGTTGACTAATGAATAATAAGATAAGAATTGAAAGGAAAGATAATGGCTAGTCGTAAATATTTTGGCACTGACGGTGTACGTGGTTTGGTAGGTCAGTCACCAATTTCACCTGAATTTGTTATGAAGTTAGGCTACGCTGCAGGTAAAGTATTAGCAGCGCAAGGCACTAAAAAAGTATTGATTGGTAAAGATACAAGGATTTCAGGTTATATGCTTGAATCAGCATTAGAAGCAGGGTTTTCTGCTGCTGGTGTCGATATTGGTTTGTTAGGGCCAATGCCAACGCCTGGTATAGCCTATTTAACCAAAACATTTCGTGCGGAAGCCGGCATTGTTATTAGTGCATCTCATAATCCTTATTATGACAATGGCATCAAGTTTTTCTCACAAGACGGCCAAAAATTACCTGACGAAGTTGAATTGGCAATTGAAGCAGAGTTAGACAAACCAATGGGCTGTGTAGAATCCGCTCACTTAGGTAAGGCCAACCGAATTGAAGATGCTGCTGGTCGTTATATTGAATTTTGTAAAAGTAACTTCCCTAGCCAAATGTCATTGAAGAGTTTAACTATCGTTGTAGATTGTGCTCATGGTGCAACTTATCATATTGCCCCTAATGTTTTTCGTGAATTAGGCGCAACTGTAATTGAAGTAGGCACTTCACCTAATGGTACCAATATTAATGATGATTGTGGCGCTACATCAATGAAAATGGTTAGTGAGGCGGTTGTTAAACATAAAGCTGATTTAGGTATCGCGCTTGATGGAGACGGTGATCGTTTAATGATGGTAGACCATACAGGATATGTCATTGATGGTGATGAAGTCGTATACATAATTGCTTGTAACGATTTAAAATCAGGCGACTTACAAGGCGGTGTAGTAGGCACCCTAATGAGTAATATGGGCCTTGAATTAGCATTAGAAAAGTTAGATATTCCTTTCGCCCGTAGTAATGTTGGCGACAGATACGTGATGGAGCTACTTAGAGAAAAAGGCTGGCAATTAGGTGCTGAAAACTCAGGCCACATAATTAATTTAAATCACACCTCCACAGGTGATGGCATTATTGCTGCTTTAAATGTGCTAACAGCGATTAAGCAACAAAATAAATCATTATTTGAATTACGCAAAGGCATGACCATGTTGCCGCAAGTTTTAGTTAATGTACGTTTTGCTGGTGATAGTGATCCTATTAATGATCCAAGTGTAAAAGCATCGGTTGGTAAAGTGAATGCTCAACTTTCAGGGAGAGGGCGAGTATTATTACGTAAATCAGGCACCGAACCTTTAATACGAGTAATGGTAGAAGGATCTGAATTAGAAGAAGTTACCGCTTTGGCAAACGAAATTGCAGAATCAGTTAAATTAGCAAGCTAATAACATTATACTCAAACCACCTCAAGATGCAGAATTCAGCTGGAATTAGAAACGTCTTTAGGCAAGGTATTGATTGAAGATAATGGTTACTCCCTTGTCAAAATCAATAACGTAGCATAAAACGTTTCTAAACCAGCCCTTTGGGGACGACTGAGCAAAACATGTTCTTCGTTACATCTGTTTTTAAGGTAGCAACCATTAATAAAAAGATGCGCCTTGATCATGGTTCGCTCAGACGTCCTGAAACTTGCCTCTTGAAGTGGCTTGGGTATATATGTTGGAAAAAGCAACGATTTTGCGAGATATTTAATTGTTAATTGATTGATTTAAACTTATCGCTTGTAAGTTAATCTCAGGTTAGTTAATATCTCGCGGCTTCATTTTACAATGCATTGAAAAGTGGATAGGGGATAATATATGGCTAGACGTGCAATCGTTGCAGCTAACTGGAAAATGAATGGTGATTTAGCTTTAGTTAACACTATGGTTTCTGGTTTAGCCAACGTTGAATTACAAGATAATGTTAACGTGGTGATTTGTCCTAGTTCTCCTTATTTATCTGCGTTTGTAGTAAAAGCAAAGGCAGGTAATTTATGTACTGCTATTCAAGTTGGCGCTCAAAATGTTAGTGAACATGAAGGCGGGGCGTTTACTGGTGAAATTTCTACACAAATGTTGCAGGAATTATCAGTAGAGTTTGTTATCATAGGCCACTCTGAGCGGAGAAGTCATTATCATGAAACCTCTACTCAAGTTGCTCATAAAGTTAATGCCGCACTCACAGCAGGCCTAACACCAATTTTATGTATTGGTGAAAGTGAAGCTGAACGGGCGACAGAGCAAACTGAAACAGTACTGGCTGCACAATTACAACCTGTTATTGATGCAGTAGGTATAGAGAAATTTATTGATGTTGTTATTGCTTATGAACCCGTTTGGGCTATAGGTACAGGAAAAACAGCATCAAGTGAGATGGCACAAGAAACACATCAATTTATTCGCCAATTTCTAGCGCAAGCTAATGAAAGCGTGGCGGTTAAAGTGCCTTTGTTATACGGTGGCAGCGTGAATGCGTCAAACTGTGAAGAATTATTTGCACAACCTGATATAGATGGTGGTCTTATTGGCGGTGCTAGTTTACAAGTTGAACAATTTAAAGTGATTTGTTCAGCAGCGAAAGGAAAGTAAAAATGTTGTATCAAGTTTTAATTATAGCCTATGTACTTATAGCTTTAGCCCTAATCGGCTTAGTGTTAATTCAACAAGGTAAAGGTGCCGATATGGGTGCATCTTTTGGAGCAGGTTCATCTGCAACCGTATTCGGATCGGGTGGTTCTGGTAATTTCTTAACTAAAATGACCACATGGTTAGCTATTGGTTTTTTTGTTATCAGTTTAGTCTTAGGTAACTTAACTGCTAATCGTACTAATGCTGTTGAAGAGTGGAATGACTTAAGTGCTCCTGTAAGTGAGCAACCGATTGCTACCGATGCTATTCCTGGTGATATAATTGGTGAAAGTGCAGAGCCAACAGCAGCGAGTGAAAACTCGGATGTACCTGCTGCAGATGCACCAGCTACCAAGAAAGATGATAGCGACGTACCAAAATAGCATTAAAAGTTAAGTTAGCTAATTTCCCTCAAAATGAGCAAGATAACTTATAGAAATTGACCGTATAAATTTGGTATTGCGCGGATGTGGCGGAATTGGTAGACGCGCCAGCTTGAGGGGCTGGTGACTTAGGTCGTGGGGGTTCAAGTCCCCCCATCCGCACCACTAAATTTATACAATTAGACATTTAAAGGCCGATTCATAATGAATCGGCCTTTTTCGTTTATTTGCTAATTATTTCTAGCAGGTTTGCAATCTAGGCTGATAATTTCCTAAAATTGATTTTATGTATGCATTGAATTTCGATAAAAATTTATCTTTTATCACTAAAAAATAGTTTAGGGGAGGGGGCCATCTTACTAGCGCTATATTGATTGTTAATGTAATCATTGCACATTACACTTTATATTAGTTAAGTAACTCTATTATGGTATGAAATTTCATGGAAAGTTTTTTTTCAACAGCTTTTTATTCATTGATGGCTTTTGTGATGATTTATTTTAACTCGGTAAGCGCCTTTGAACAGGTAACTCAAGAATCAATAGAAAATAGTCAACAGAAGGAAAATACTCCTTTATTGTTATCTGCTAACTGACTTTTATACATTTTTATAGAGTGTTTTTTCATTAACAATAAAAATTTGCTCAGAAATGAGTAGACATTGGCTCACCGATAACAATTGAAAGCAAGAGGTCTTAAAAGAGGAGAGTAGGATAAACGTATGGGGCTTATGAGGGCCCCGTCAATGTCAAGAAAAGAAATTAATAACCTTTAAACTCTTCACCTGGTTTAATATTTTTATATTTATGCATGCTTTTCTTTAAGGTTACAATTCTTTTCATAATTGGTTCCATTACCCAACCATGTGCATACCCTTTATTTCCCCATAATTCATAGGCTTCTTTAGGATCATTTTTAATATCAAAAAGCTGTGGAAAGGTAAATTTTTGAACAACAGAGTGGGTTGAATCTGTTGCAGCAAAATGCATTTTCATATTTCGCCATTTAATAGCAAATAAATGATCACCGACAAAAACAATAAAATGATCTCTTTTAGACTTCTCAGTTTTACCTAAGATAAAGTCTTTTTGATTAACCCCATCAATAGGTCGATCTTTAGGTATCAATTTATCTGCGTCGGCAAAACTGGCAATAGTGTTATACATATCAATATCACCAACAATTTCATCAGATACACGGCCCGCTTTAATTTTATTAGGGTAGCGAATCATTGCTGGCGTGCGTAAGCCTCCTTCGTAAGCTGTACTTAAACCGCCACGCCAAGGACCATTAGAGCCGCCGCCTCCATCTTCACCAGCAGCTAAGGCGTTTCCTTGAGGGAAATTACCTGCGCCATTATCACCCGTTAGAATAACCACAGTATTATCACTAATACCTAAATCTTTGATAGCTTTTAATATCAAACCAATGTTGTAATCAACCTCCATTTGAGTATCGGCATAAATACCTGCTTTAGAGGCATTTTTAAAGTCTTCATGTACTGTAAATGGGGGGTGAAAGTGTGTGAAAGCAATGTAACTGAAAAAAGGGTTACCTGTTTTGGCTTGCTTTTTAATATTGCTTATTGCTCTATTTGTAATTTCACGGTCTAGCGTCACTTTAGCTGGAATATCAAATAGCTTTACCTTTTTTGCATCTTTACCTTTTATGCCTTCATAAATATAAGGGGTAGTTGCAACAGTGGGATCCCATTGAGGCGTTGAAGTATAGCCAGCAGCATTTGTACCTTCTTGTGTTCCCCAGAAATAATCATAGCCTTGATAATTAGGTAGTTTTTTAATATTAGCGCCAACATGCCACTTACCAAAAAGTGATGTGTGATAGCCTGCATCTGAAAGTAGTTCAGGCAAGGTGTATTCCCAATAAGCCAAGCCATCGGGTTCACCTGGCGCAGGCACCTTTTGATTACCTGTTCTGATAGGCAAACGCCCAGTATGTAACGCTGAGCGTGTAGGCGTACATTGATTTTGCACATTGAAATTTGTTAACCGTAATCCTTGCTCGGCAAAGTCATCAATATTAGGTGTTTGAATAGTACTGCCTTGTATACTTAAATCTCCCCAGCCCCAGTTATCTACTAAAATGTAAACAATATTAGGTTTCTCAATAGCAAATACTACATTTGATAGTGAGAGGCTCATTAATATTAAAAATCCTCTAAGAAAATAAATCATCAACGTGTCCTTTTAGCCATAAATATATTAATTCCTGTGAACTAAGTAACCTACTATATAATAGGTTACTTAGTTATTAATTCTACTTTTCAAATGATTATCTTTAGTTTGTTAACCTACTAATTTTTTGCGATGTAATTAGGTTACTCTGAACACAGTTCTTTTAATCATGCTTTTTATCGGTTAACCAAACATAGCCCGAAGAGCACGTGCGTTATCGTTATGGGTTATGCGCCTAGCGCATGATAATGATGAGTTTAAGTTTTTTATTACATAACAAAGAGCTCCTAATATTACCTCAACCAAGATATAAACAGTTAAGAAACCCAATGTTTAGTGATATAGATAGAAACCGTTTAAAAACAGCTATTGATATTCAAATGTAGCAGCGAGGAAAGCTTGAAGTGGACCAATCCAAAACAGACATTTTAATAAGCTACTTCATTGTGACAAAAGATAAAATAAAAATTAATGCTAGCTATTCTGACGGACATTACGGACAAGGTTGTTATCGTTGTGGCTATGGATACGGTGGAGGGGGAAGTCATGTAAGTACACGTGACTACGTTGAAGGAACTTTAGTCATGGATAATATTGATAATGATACTAAGTTAAACGTTTATAGAAGTACATTAACAAAACCATGAAGCCATTTGACACCCATCAAGAGCCTGAACAAGCAGTTAATAAAGTGGTCAGTGATATGATTTTACCATCGCCGTTAAGTTAACCTATGTAGGATTGGTAGCGAATTTACTCTCTGCCAAGGTTTTAATAGAATTGTTATTTCACAACAAGGAATGGTTTTATATAAAGCCTAAGCAAAAAATTGTGATTAAACGACAATAAACTTTTTTAAGCGACTTTTATTCGAAAATAAAAAGTAAACAATTCTTATTTCGATCTTTTTCTTGTTATATACCATTAAGTAACGTTTAATTAACTTTAAATAGACATTAAACTCAATATTCGATCTTAGTGATAAGGAAACTAAAATGATCAAATTATCCGAATCAGTCCTTGCTATAGCAAGTGCAACAGTTTTATTAGCAAGCATGCAAAGCTCATTTGCTTTCAGTGATAAGGCAACAGAAGGGTTTAACCATAAAATACCACACCATATAATGACACCAAACAAGGTTGAAACTCGTATTGGTGAATTAAACTTTTATGACGGCATTCCAACAGAAGATACAGTTAAAAAGGTTTATGATAACTTAGACTTTATTCGAGGTGTTGATGTATTCCTAAACTTTATCCCTGCAACATCTATTGAAGGCATCCGCTTAGGTATGAAAAGCGTTGGGGTAAATGACTCTTATGAAGTACTGGTGTTTGATAACTTAATGGACTCGTCGCCATTATTTTTAACTGGTAATACAGATACTGTTTATGCTTCTGCCATGCTTGATCTTGAAAAAGATGGCGTTACAGTCGTTGAAATTCCAGCTGGTGCAGGCCCCGGCACAGTAAATGATGCTTTTTTCCGCTTTGTTGTGGATATGGGGGCACCGGGCCCAGATGCTAAAAAAGGTGGTACTTATATTATTCTACCCCCAGATTATAAAGGTGACTTAAAACCAACCTTAAATGGTATGCAACACCGTGGTAAAGATACCCGTATTGAAGCTATGATTGGCGGTAAAAAAACTAAGGTATGGGTTGCACAGTCAACAAGTTATATTAACTGGTTAATCTTACGTGGCTTCTTAAAAGATGGTAAACCTGACCATGCATCAAACATGTGGCGTACTGGCTTAAAAATCTACCCATTAGCGAAAGCCAATAAGCCAGAAAAAATGAAATTTACTAATGGTAGTGATAAATTCTTTAATACTATTCATGCCAATAATTATGAATTTTATAAAGAGTTATGGCATGTATTACAAAAAGAGCCTATTTCTTTCTTAGATCCTGAGTTACGTGGTCAAGCTGCTGCTATTGGTATTCAAAAAGGCAAACCATTTAGCCCTGACGCCAGAATGAAGGATATTCTAAAAGATGCTGTTGCCGTTGGTAATGCTACTGCACGTTCTATCTCGTTGCGACCTAAAAATGATGCTTACTTATTTGAAGGTAAGCAGTGGTATACCGGTTTTGTTGGTAAAGATTACCAATGGTTGAAAGATAAAGGAATGGGTGGGCGTAATATGGACGCCAGAACATTATTCTTCTACTCAGCAACTGTTAATACACCAGCAATGGCGTTAGAAATTCCGGGAATAGGCTCTAACTATGCCTTTGCAACCGCAGATAAAAATGGCGATATTTTATATGGTGAGAAAAGCTATAAAGTTAATATTCCAGCTAATGTTCCTGCAAAAGATTTTTGGTCGGTAGTGGCTTATGACCCACAAACTCGGTCTGAACTACAAGTGCCAGGCGGTTCTAAGTACCCAAGCAAAAACAATAAGCGTGATAATCTCGTTTATAATAAAGATGGCAGTGTTGATTTGTATTTTGGCCCTAGCTTGCCTAAAGGAGCACCAAAAGAAAATTGGACACAAACTACACCAGATAAAGCTTGGTTTGTATTACTTCGTTTATATGGTCCGTTACAGCCATGGTTTGATAAGGCATGGGCACCAAGTGATTTTACTTTAGTCAAATAGTGTGTAATTAATTAGTAAAATGGACACCTCATTAGTCTATCTAGTTGAGGTGTTTTTTATTATAAAAGTGAAGTATTAATTTTAATAAACCACTTTATTTCGTCCTGTCTCTTTGGCTTTGTAGAGATTTGCATCAGCATGTTGAATCACCTGTTCAATATCTTTATTTTCTCCTTCAAAGTTTGCTAAGCCTATACTTATTGTCGTTTCAATTTTTATATCATTATAGTAACAAGGTGTTTTCTCTATATGCTTGCAGACGTTTCTAGCTATTTCTATTGCTTTTTGTCTTTCTGTATTGGTAAGTACTACTAAAAATTCTTCGCCGCCCCAACGGGCAATTAAATCAGTTTTTCTTATTTTATTTTTTATATTTTGACCAATATGAACTAATGAAAGATCGCCTACATGATGCCCATAGCTATCATTTACCTCTTTAAATTTGTCTATATCAATCATCATTACAACCACTAAGTGGTTGCTTGAATCATATCTTCTATCAATACTTTGTAGAGCTTCTTTTATAAATCGGCGGTTACCTAACCCTGTTAATTCATCGGTTATATTGGCTTTTTGTAAGGCTTTTCTGGTTTTGTTTAATGATTTAACCAATAACTCTTCAGCATGAGTGATAATAAAGGTGAACAAATTCAATAAAAAAAAGGTGAACAAAAAACGTGTTTTTTCAATATAGCTATATGTTGCAGTTAATATTTCAAAAGGGTTTAAAATAAAAACGATAGTAGCGGAAATAATAATTAATAAATTTAGCCCTAAACCTGATTTAGCACCGTAAAACATGAATAGAATAATACTAAGAGGGTAACACCATAGTGCTCCTGTGTTTTCTAAGCCTCCTGAAATTACAAGATAAAGAGACAGAAAGAATATCGTGAGAACTAAGATTTCTTTCACATATAATATTTGTTTATTTTGCTGCTCAAAAATGAGCACTATTGAACAAACAACTAAAACAGCAAGTAATATAATGCAGCGTTCAATATTACCGGAAGACCACGCAGCAAATGCCATTATAGGTAGAATTATAACGGCAAAGAAAAGTACTAATAAAATACTGTGGTGGCTTTTATGGCTAAGAAGTGAAACAACATTGCTTTCATTTAGGTACAGGGTTAACAAACGATGTTGAAATCTTCTAAGCCAAGATATTATCAGGGGCACATTTAACTCAACAGTAGTAAAGTTTATTTTTTAAATTTAGTTTAAAAAATGTGCAATATCAATTATTCAACGGATAAACTTCCAATTTGTAGATCACCTACTGATTGATTCAAAAGCTGAATTTCAGTTACAACAAGTTGAGTTAAAATAACTCTGTTAAAACTACGCCCACACCAATTCTTTATTGATAATAATTATAGTCAATCAAACTCTCTTCATACCCCGCTTATTTTCTTTAAAATTTCTACGGCAAGTAAAAGTAAATTATAAATTATTCCAATCATAGGCGCTAATAAACTAAAAATACCCATATAATCAGTGACGTATAGCTTATTGGTAAAAAGCAAGTCATTTTGTGTGGGGTGATAACATAAGGGTGAAATGCTACTTTTTTCTGAAGTATAGCGTTCAATAAACGCAGACTCTTTAGTCTTTTCCAGTTCATCTTTTTGAGCTTTGTCAGTTGCATTAGTTAAAAAGATATTGATAAAAAAGTTTACATATAAGTTGATATGATGAGGTGAATTTTTGGACTATATTGTAATTAATACTTCCTTCGAAGTCAGTACTCAAAGAGAGATTGTTCTTATCAAATTTTGTCAAAGTGTTTTTAAATTAATGTTATTAAGTTTTGTCTTGTTTTTACTTGTCCATGCAGAAGATTCACACATTAAAACCAGCTCTACTAATGCTTCTTACGGCGTTAGCACTTTAATACCCGAATGGACACCTGATTTACGTGAAGAGGAAACTCAACTTAAAGCGCAACGCGGTGACTTCATTTCGGTGCCAATTTCTGTGGCAGAAGCTTTTTAATTTTTATAGGATTTTAATGAAGAGCTTTGTTTATATTGATTTTAATGCTACTTTTATTAGGTGTAATTTAGCATAAATAATAAAGGAATATTGGTAGGTGAATATATGCAGATAATGAAAGCTTATAGAGAGATACTCGTTTTTATTTGTTCTGTATTACTGTCAGTTAGTGCTGTAGCAGAAAATGTAAAAGCTGTTATCAATAGCACTGAAACAGAAACTTTACTTATCAATGATGTTGTTTTAGTAGACCCTGATGGTGATAAAGAAACAACGGTGGTGAATATTTTAATAAAAAATAGTCTACTTGAATTAATCTCACAAGATGATCTTAATGATGGCTCAGTTACTCAAGTTATTAATGCTCAGCAAGGTGTTTTGCTTGGTACACTTGAACCAGGAAAGACCCCTAATTTTTTAATACTTAGCAAAAACCCCTATAAAGATTTCACAGTATTACTTGATACTAAAAAGTATGCTGTACTGGCTATCCATGCAGGTAAGGTAGTTAAAAATACAATTAAGATAACTGCTACTCCTTACTCTCCAGATAAACCTAAGCGCGCAGCATGGTTGGCTTATTCACCTCCTTCATTTGTACTCCCTTCAAGTTACAAAAATAAACGTTGGACTTACTATGAAAATGAAAAGTTTTCGACACTATTTTCTGGTGTAGTTGCTTTTGATCGGCAAGTTTGGGTTAATCAAGACAACATCAGTAAATTACAGGTAGGAGATTTAACAGAATTTAATGGCAGTGAAGTTCGTGCTTTTCGCTTTGTTGTTGCGGGTAGGCTTAAATTTGCTAAACCATGGGTTTATAGCATTAGTGCGGCAACAGCAACCTTTGATAAAGGCTATGATTCTGATGAAAATGATAGCTTGAATTTCCTTGATTGGCGTTTGGATATTCCTATATTTGAAGATAGCACCTTGAGCTTGGGTAAGCAGAAAGAGCCTATTTCAATGGAAAGGCTGATGACATTAGTTCATATACCTATGCAGGAGCGAAGTGTTGCAGCAGATGCTTTATTGAGGTCAAGAAATATTGGTGCAGTAATAAGTGGTCAGACGGATAATAAACGGTTTACTTGGGCTGGTGGGGTTTTTAATAACTGGTTGGAAACTGATAATGATTTCGGTGATAACTCGACGCAAGTTGTTAGCCGAGTAACTTGGTTACCTTATTTGTCAGAAGATGAACACGAGCTTTTACATGTAGGTTTTGGTGCTCGCTATTCAAATACTCAAGCAGGATTACGTTTTGCTTCTTCTCCTGAATTTTATACGTCACCTGATTTCATTGACTCAGGAACCTTTAATGCTGACGATAGCTTAACTTATAATTTAGAAGCTTCATGGCGGAAAGGACCTTTGTGGCTTTCAGGTGAATATACAGAGAAAAATATAGATTCGCCTGAGCAAGGCTCACCAACGTTATCTGGTTATTACTTAAGTGCAGCCTTATCGCTTACTGGTGAAATGCGCAATTATAATAAGCGTAACGGTACTTTTGCACCATTAGCAGTATCTCAATCAGTAGAGCAAGGCGGTATTGGTGCTTGGGAGTTAACAAGCCGCTGGTCTGTTTATGATGGTAATAGTGGTCAGATAAACAGTGGTGAAACTGATATTTTTTCAGTCGGCTTATTTTGGTGGTTAAATCCTAAATTTAATCTAAGTGCTAATTATCGTTGGATAAATTTACAGCGCTGCAGCTTTATTATTGATACATGTGAGTTTGAAAAAGGTAATTTACAAGGGAAAAGCAACGGCATTAATTTTAGGCTAATGCTGATGCTTTAATTTAATTCTTGGCTTTTTACTGCGGCTTACGTTGATATTATTGAAATCTAAACCTCAGTAGGCAGTTATATTATATATTAACTGTCAGAGCCATTGATTATGGATATAGAGGCTCAGCGAAGTTTATTTTTGTAAATTAATAGTATAGGCTTAATTTTTTTCATTATTTAGATAATGCCTTGCTAATATTTTATTTAAACTTGTGATGAATGCTTGTTGCTTCAATATAAGGGCATGTTGCATCTCAAACCCATGTATTTGTATTGCCTCATCTTGTAAAGATAAAGACAACTGGCTACTCAATGGCACCACACCATCACCTTCTTCACCACGCAAATAAGAAAAAATTAAGTGGTAAGGAGTATCAATAGGAATTTTCCAGCTATGCACTTTATTTATGTAATCGCTACCCGAAGCAAGGTCACGCCAAGAGGCAACAACTATAGGCGATGTTTTTACACCATTTGCCGCACTTTCTAAACCATGTAAAGGACTATTAATTGTTACAAAAAGCGACACATCAAAGTCAACCTTTTGTTCATGATGTTTCATTAAAAATGAACGACTCATTAATCCACCCATACTATGGGCGATTAGGTTAATATCTGAAAAATCATATTGCTCTTTAAGTTCACTTAATGATTTCAATAAATAGTTACTGACAATGTCTAGAGGCAAACCACTAGGGTAATATAAAACCCAAGGTTGATATCGCTCTTGATCTAATTGATTAATGATGGCCGAAAACTCTGTTGGACTGCCTGAAATACCATGAACAAAAACAACGGGTGTTTTATGTTTTTCATAAGCCTGTAACATAAATAAGCCACCTCCTACTTGTTCAAGAAAAGTAAAAGGTTGCCACAAACCTAAATTAGAGTTTTCATCGCTAAATAATGCATCATCTAAAGATAGCTCTTTGCCTACATTTTTAACGGCAAGTGATAAATTGGTACGTGCCTTTTCATAGTTGCTTGTATCTAAAAGCCCTTCAATTGCAAAGCTCTCTAGAACCTGAGATTCACTGTCGTTTATTTCTATTATGTGGAAAAGTTCTTCATCTTGGGTATAAAAAGAGGCCTTTTCATTTTGCTCTCTTTGATGATTGTTATTTTCATCTATATAGGCCCCAATAATGTATTTACCTGGCAATAGGTCAAATTGGTATTGTTTACTATCATCAAGTAGAGTTTGATTTATTATCTCCACATGACTTGGGTGTTGTTTTAACAATACAACATATACTGGATATTGGTTATTTTCATCTAAAGTTACCTTTCCTGAAAGGTGAGCGGCTTTTTCCAGCTTCCCTGATTGATCTTTAATAATTTTAAGTGAGCAGGCACTAAGGAAAATAACGAGCCCAAACAATGTGAAAAATTGAGCATAAAATTTGAAATTAAACATATTATCATCAAATGTTTACTGATGGAGGGTTAAAAGGTTACATTACTTCCATTCGCAAAGCTATTCTGAGAGTTCGTTTTTCGCCATTCTCTCGGTGAACAATGATGTACTGCCTGAAAGGCTCTAGAGAATGCGCTAGGTTCGCTATAGCCAAGCATAGACGATATTTGAATAAGTGAAACATCTTGTTGAGCCAACAAACGTTTAGCCACATTCATTCTTACATCTGACAATACTAATTTAAAAGTTAATTTTTCTTTTAATAGTCGCTTTTGAACTGCTCTAGGGTGCATTCCTATTTGCTCAGCAATATGGTCAAGTGAACAACATCCAGTACTAAGAGTTTGTAATATCAAACTTTTTACAAAGGTTGAGAACTTTTGATTTTCGGGGAAAACTACCTTGTGATGTGCAAGTTGCTCTAATAACTGGTGATACTTATCTGCATTAAACTGCTTTCTTAATTTATAGAAATTTTGCTCAGATAAGATAAAACCATCGAAGTCTTGAGTGAAGCTTATTGGGCAACTAAAGAATTTTTCTAATTCAGGTTTGTATTCACCCTCGGGTTGAATTAAAGAAACCCTTTCTATTTTTGAACCATAATCAAGCATGTTTTGTAATAATAAATAAACAATGGCTACTGCATACAAGCAATGCTCCCGGTCATTAATTTTTAATGGTACAAAGCTACATCGTTTAATTAATACGAATTTATTCTCTATTGCCCAGTCCCAATAGGTTACCTCACTATATACATACCTAAAGCGACGAGCTATTTGAAAGGCAACTTCTAAGGTGGGGGCATTCAAAATCAATTCAAAATAAGGAGCTATACTTTGTTTAGTTTGATGACTAGCTAAATAAAGTCCAGGATGTTTTGTCGATGTTATATCCTGTATTTTGTCTAAAATATCGATAAATATTTCAAAAGAAATTAGTGCTTGTGGGTTTTGCTCAATTTCAGGATGAAGATGAAATTGTTGATAAAAGTTTTCTGCATCAATATCTTCGCTGTTTAAGAGTTCAGATATTCCTTGAAACACCGAACCCGCAACATTTGGCGTGTTGATTTTATTAGTCATTTAAAACTTAATTCCTTGATTCATTGCTCTGAATTTTTTACTAAAGGTGTTTAAATGTCAAGTTTTTGCTTTTTTTATCTAGTAGTTTAAATAGGAACTTAATACACGGGATCACAAAGCAAACAAAAAGAATAATAAGTTTGTAGTGACCCATCAATGGGGAATTAGCAATGAAGTACTTTAGCAAACATCTGGATAAAAAATTTAAACTGTCGTTAATTTGTAGTGCCATCGCCATGGTAAGTACGTCTTCAATAGCTGAAGACGTACAGGGGGGCGACGCGTCAGAAGATGACAAAATAGAAGTCATTATGGTTACTGCACAAAAACGTATTCAACGTATTATTGATGTACCTACATCAATTGCTGCAGTGACGGCTGATGTTATTACTAAGTCTGGCTCACAGCAAATAGCTGATGTGCAAGATTTAGTACCTAATCTAACGATTCAAGATACTAACTCGTTTAATAATCAGGTATCTATTCGTGGTGTTGGATCTAGCTCAAGAAATATTTCTTTCGATACGCGTGTTGGCGTTTATTTAGATGGTGTTTATTTAGGTCAGTCGCCTGGATTAAATCAAGATTTGATGGATGTTGAACGTATTGAAGTATTGCGTGGTCCGCAAGGCTCTTTATTCGGTAAGAATACTGTAGCAGGTGCTATTAATATCATTACTAAAAAGCCGTCAGATGAACTTGAAGGTAAAGTAAAAGCAAGAGTTGGTAATTATAATTCTCAGCAATATAGTGGCTATATTAATGTGCCATTAAACGATGATATAGCGTTGAAAGTAAGTGCTAGTTCAATGCAGCGTGATGGCTTTGTTGAAAATGTATACCCTGGGGCAGAGGGTGACGTAGGTAACCGTGATAATATTACTTATCGTGCCCAATTATATGTTGATACTTTTGAGGATTTAGAGCTTACCTTTACGCTTGATGGTTCTAGTGCAGATGAAACCCCATTATTTGGAGAGCATACTACTGATTTTATTGCTGCTAATGTCGTTGAAGAGCAAGCTAAAGAAAAGCGTGTTACTTATAATGATATTTTAGCAACAGAAGATCGCAGTACTTCAGGTTTGGCTTTAGAAGCACTTTATGATTTTGAGCATGGTGGCTCATTTAAATCAATTACCGCACAACGTGAAACTAAGCTCAACTTTATAAGTGACTTAGATTATAGCTCTTTAGATTTCTTTACATTAGATTATGTCGACGAATATGATCAATTCACCCAAGAATTTCAATATACCTCTAAAAATGATGACACCTTTGAATATATTGTTGGCTTGTACTACTACCAACAAGACAGTCTAACCGATAGAAGAGCTTTATCTGGCAGTGAAACAGTACCCGTTTCTGACGCTACTTTTCTTAAAGGTTTGTTGGACTCCTTAAATTTAGATACTTTAGTTGGTACGCCGTATGAGTTTTTATATCCAAGTGGTTCGGTCATACATGCCGGTACCGTTGATACTTTAAGCTATGCTATCTTCACGAATATGACCTATCACTTCACTGATGATTGGCAGTTAGGTGTTGGTTTACGTTGGGGCAAAGAAAGTAAAGAAGTTGACTGGGCGATAGACGGCTCAACGTCGGGCTATTTTGCCTTAGCAACAGATACCTATGTTGATAAAATATCAGAAAGTGACTTCCTACCTTCCTTGTCATTAAATTATAATATTGGTGATAATACTGTTAGTTACTTTCGCTACGCAACAGGCAGTAAAAGTGGAGGTTATAATTTAGATTACGTTACCCCAGCACAAATGAATTTTCTAGAATTTGATAAAGAAACTTCGGTTAACTATGAGCTAGGTATTAAAGGTTATAACGATGATCATACCTTTAATTATGCAGTAACCTTATTTACCACAGAATATACCGACTACCAACAGCAACAATTTATTGATATTGGTGATTCGCGTACTATTTTAGTTATCTCTAACGCCGCAAGTGTTAGCACTCAAGGTGTAGAGGTAGAATTAACAGCAGCAGTTACTGACAACTTCACTGTTGGGTTCTCAGCTAGTTACCTTGATGCGAAGTTTGATGAATTCAAACGAGGTGGTACAGCGGATGATCCTGATGTATCAGGTAAGCGTTTACCAGGAGCAGCAGAAGTGCAAGCAGTGATGACTTTTGATTATATTCAAGAGTTTGGTGAAAATGGTAATTGGTTTGCTCATGCTGACATTTCTTATACTGGCGATCAATATACTACGCCTAATAATGTCAAAACAGCACCATTACTAGCTGGTGGCGAAATAGACTTTGGTTACGCACCGTCAAGAACCTTAGCCAACGCTCGCATTGGTGTTGAGTTTGAAAGTTGGAGCGCCTCGCTTTGGGCTAGAAACTTAACCGACTCAGATGAAACTATCACTAGTCGCCGTCAATTCTTTGGTGGCGTTGATGAAACTTATGTTAGTCCACGTACTTATGGTGTAGAGCTTACTTATAGCTTCTAACCAATCTACTACAGGGGTACCACTAATTGACCGTTAGTGGTATCTAGTCAACTGTGGTACCTAGTCAACTTAGTTTTCAAGTTAAATACCTTGAACTCCTCTGTAATTCCAATCTTTAATATTAGGTGAGTACTCATGTGTTTTTTTTCTAATTTTTTAAAAAAAACTGTTGTAGCAAGCATATTTTTCATTGCTTTTTCTTCAGCAAACGCAAATGAAAAATGTCAGCAAACTATTTATCAAGCCAAAGAAATAGTCACCATGGAGGCTGGTTGGCCATCAGCGAAATATGTTTTAGTTAAAGGTGACAGTATTCGGGCTACAGCTAGCACCTTAGCAGAATTAAAAGATTATCAAGTGCCTAGTCGATGCTTAGATAAAACATTTAAAGATAAGGTGATTGTGCCAGGTTTTATTGAAGCACATAGTCACATGTTACTAGGTGGTTTGATTGCTAACTTACCCAAAATTTATCCTAATACCATTACCCACGCAGACGGTAGCTCTTTTGCTGGTATTTCAACCCCAGAGCAAGCCATAGAGCTGATTAAGCTTTATGTAGAGCGCTTTAATAGTCCAAAAGAAACCTTAATTGTTTGGGGGTGGGATGTGTTAACTATGGGCGGGCTGCATTTAGATAAACATATCTTAAATGAAATTTCATTAACGCAACCGCTGCTTGTTTGGGATAGCTCAGAGCATTTTTTTTATGCCAATGATGCCGCAATGCAAAAGGCTAACATTACAGAAAAAGATTTATCAATTCCCGGCGCTATTAGTATAGATAAGGATTTTACCGGGCAATTTTTAGGGCCGAAAGCAGGGGTAAGAATTCTTGCTGAAGAAAGTAATAAAATGCTTAGTGTTGATTTTGCATTGCCGCGTATGCAATCGGTATTAGATTTAAGTGCTAAAAATGGCATTACCACCACGTCTGAAATGGCGTTGGGGGTTTTTCACTTTAAAGCTGAGACTTTTTTAAATAAAAAGTTAATGGCAGGGCAACCCATAACGCGTGTTGTTGCCACCCCTTTAGTATCCTCTCTTCTCAACTCTTACTCACTAGATGAGGCGATAGCGTGGGTGAAAGGCCAACAAAAAAACAGCAACGATTACCTAATATATAGTGGAGTTAAGTTTTTGTTTGACGACTCATTTTTAGGTTTAAGCATGATGGAAGAGCAATACTTAGATGACAGACATGGCCTATATGTTATGCAGCCCGGAGATGAAGTTTTTAATGCTCTGCGTCCTTGGTGGCAAGATAGTGTGCAAATTCATATTCATACAAATGGCACAGCTGCCAATGAAGCCTTAGCTGAAACTATGGCGCAATTGCAAATGGCGTTACCAAGATTTGAACCCAATTTAGTTATTGAGCATGTTGGTATGACAACACCACGTATTATTGAACGAGTAGAAAAGCTGGGCGCGATGGCATCGGTCAATCCTTACTATCTTTATTATCGCAGCGATATTAATAACAAATTCTTGGGCGCAGATCGCAGCGCCAAAGCAGCACGTTTAAAAACCATGCATGACAGTGGTATGACGGTAAGTTTGCACTCTGACTCGCCTATTGGACCGCCAATACCGCTAGAGTGGATGTGGATAGCGACTAACCGTCAATCACTTTCTGGTGAAATAAAAGCACCTAGTGAGCGTGTTAGTAATGCAACAGCATTAAAGATGATTACCCTCAATGCTGCAAAAACTTTAGGTATCGATGACAAGGTTGGCTCTATTGAAGCAGGAAAATTAGCTGACTTTACCATTTTAGACAAAAACCCGTTAAGAGTTAAAAAAGAGCAGCTGAGAGATATTAAAGTGTGGGGTACTGTGCTTGGTGGTCGTGTCATTAAAGCGTCAGAAATTAAGGCTGATTTAAGTCTTGTTGAGTCCAGAATGCCAGTTGATTTAACTCAACTTAAAGTGAGTCAATCAAGTAAAAAATTGTGGCTAAAATGGCAAGCAAAAGCGAAGCAACGTCAGGCTGGTTTTAGTTTTTAATTTGGTCAAATTAGTATAAGAAAGGAAACTCAAAAAATGAATTTTAAACAAACATTAATGATGTTAGTAATTTTTATGTTGGCAAGTACCTTTAGCCAGTTAAATTTTGCTAGTACTTTAGAAGAAGCTCATAGCACTCACTTCAATATTACTTTGATGGACTATCCCGGTGCAATTGAGCGCTACGGCAAACCTTTAGCAAAAGCCTATCAAAGCTTAGGTATTGATGTTGAATTTACTAAGTTAGGTAAAGGCGTCACCTTAGAACAAACCAATCTGGGAAAATTTGATGGTGATTTAATGCGCGCCGAGGGGATTGAAAAGTCTTATGCTAACTTGATAGCTGTAGGACAACCCTTAGCAACGGCAAATATTGTTGTTCTATGCCAAAAATATATTGCTTGTACAAATGAACTGCTCAACTCAAAAAAAATGGAAGTTCACTCTGTAAAAGGAGCAAAACTATGGAATAAAGCTATTGAAGAAACATCTGTCATGGTTAAGCATCATGCAAGTTTGTCCATATTAAAAGCACTCTTTTTAGCCAAAAAAATTGATTATATGGTGTTCACATTAGATGACAGTGGTTTTTTTAGTGCTGATGTATTAAATGCGACAGTGATGAAAGAGCCGCTATTAACAGTGAAAACTCACCATTATATTCACAAAAAACATATCGAAATTTCTAATGAATTATCAAAAGCAATAAATACTGAATTTCAAAAATAAACTTAAATGACTATTAACATGAGGAAAATAAAGTGATGAAAAATATAACCCTTAAACACAATTCATTAGCCGATCTTATTGAAGATAGCTTACAAAAATATGCCGACTTACCTGCGTATCACTGTTTAGGGCAAACGCTCACTTTTGCAGAAATAGATAAAAAATCACGTGCTTTGGCGGCTTGGTTACAACAAAAGTCAGGCTTGAAATTTGGCGATAGAGTGATTATCCAATTACCAAACCTGATTCAATACCCCATTGCTGCTTATGCTATTTTACGAGCGGGTTTGGTTATTGTAAATACTAACCCCCTTTATACCAACCGTGAAATGGAACACCAGTTTTCTGATTCTGGTGCTAAAGCTATAATTATTTTACAAGATTTACTGCCTAAATTAGATGCTATTAAAGAAAAGACAGATATTGAATGCGTTATAACCACCTCTGCTGCAGATCTACTAACAGGTGACTTATCTTATCAGCATGACAGTAATTTTGGTTTTAACCAAATACTTGCTGAAGGTGAAAACTTACCATGTCGCACTAATAACAACACTGATATTGATGATGTTTGTGTATTACAATATACAGGTGGTACTACAGGTGTTTCTAAAGGTGCTTGTTTAACCCATAAAAGCTTAATGTCTTGCGGATTACAGATATTTGAACGTTTTGGTGAAAAATTTGTTGAGGCAGAAGAGGTATTGGTTTGTCCATTGCCGCTTTATCATATTTATGCTTTTTCAGTAAACATGCTCGCTTTTTTTAGTCGAGGAAGTTTGAATATTCTGATACCAAACCCTAGAGATATAGACTCATTTGTTAATGCACTTGTTCCGTATAAAATCACAGGGATATCAGGAATTAACACTTTATTTGTTGGTTTATGTCAAAATCCTGTATTTAAGACTTTGGATTTTTCTAAACTTAAACTTTCTTTATCTGGCGGCTCAACTTTAACTCCAGCTACAGCAAAATTATGGATTGAAACAACAGGTTGTACTTTAACAGAAGGATATGGATTATCAGAAAGCTCTGGTGTTGTCTGTTTAAATCAACCGGGTAAAGAAACTGTTGGTAGTGTTGGTCTGCCTCAGCCAGGAACAGAGGTCGAGTTATGGGATGATAATGATATTATTGTTGCAGATGGAGAGCGAGGCCAATTAGTTGTTCGAGGACCGCAAATGCTTAAGCATTATTGGAATATGCCCGAAGAAACAGCTGAATCAATAACAGCAGACGGTTTTTTCAAAACAGGTGATGTTGCAGTACGTCTACCCAACGGCTGTATCGAAATTGTTGACCGTTTAAAAGATATGATTATTGTTTCAGGTTTTAATGTTTTCCCAAATGAAGTTGAAAATATATTAACCAATCACAGTAATATAATTGAGGCTGCTGTTATCGGTGAACCTTGTGATAAAACGGGCGAAAAAGTGTGTGCCTATATCACGGTGAATTCTGAACTTGATAGCGCCGATGTTATTAAGTTTTGTCGTGAAAATTTAACTGCTTATAAAGTACCGAAACAAATCAACTTTGTGAAGGAATTACCAAAATCAACCGTAGGTAAGATTTTGCGTAAGGAATTAAGAAAAAGGTAAAAATTAAAGTAGTGCTTATTAACTTACACTAGAACTCGTACAATAATCATTATGTTAGAAGGATATATATTTTGAAATTTAGCGCCAATTTATTGTTAAGCATTGCTTTATCATTCGCTGGTATAGTGCAAGCTGAAAAAGTCAGTTCAGACAAAGAAAACCATGACATTATGGTTGGTTTTCCACCTAGTCCTCAAAGCCAAGTTACCTTTGCGAATTACCGTGACTACCCTATGAGTAAATGGTCGTTTAACAATGCTGGTGCTCCTTTTAATTTGTTGATGATTCCAAGATCGGGACAAGTTGATTTTTTCAAGGAAAACACTACGCAACAGCTAGGTAATAAATTGATCACCTTAGCACAAGGGAAACAAGAAACATTAGAGCGAATATTTGAACAAAATGATGCTGATAGTATTGTTTTCATCAAAGACGATAAAATCGTTTATGAAAAATATTGGCACTTTGCTGATAAAGATCGTCAACATATTTGGTTTTCAGCTACCAAGTCCTTAGTTAGCACAGCATTTGGTATTTTGGTTGCACAAGGTAAAGTGGATTTACAGGCGTCACCTGCTAAATATATTCCTGAATTAAAAAATAGTGGCTTTGCTCGTACCTCAATTCAAAATGTACTCAATCACAGTTCATCTATAATGTTTAAAGAAAACTATACCGACTTAAACAGTGACTTTTTAAAATACTACGCGCCAGCGTTGAATATGGCTTGGGTACCAGGAGCTAGGGATGCACAGCCTGAGAAAACTAAAATTTATGGTACACATGACTTTTTAAGCTCTTTTATAAAAGAAGATCAAAGCTCTAAGCCAGGAAGTGTTTTTGATTATAATTCTGCTAATGCCGATATCATTGGCTGGTTAATATCCCGAATTAGTGGCATGCCTTTAAATGACTTTATTGCCAAAAATATTTGGTCAAAACTGCATGTGGAACACGACGCCACCATGGCTGTTGATAGGGCTTATATGCCTGTAGCCACGGCTGGAATGAATAGTACCACCAGAGATGCTGCGCGTTTTGGTCAAATGATTTTAAACAATGGAAAATATAAAGGCGAGCAGGTTGTTTCTGCTCAATGGCTAAAACAAATTACTCAATTGACTGAAAAAGATAAGAACAAAATGTCAGCAAACTCGAAATATAAAAATGAGCCATGGCAGGCTTATAAAAATATGTGGTGGTTACTTGATGATAGTAAAGGTGAATTTGCCGCTGTGGGTATTCATGGGCAAGTTATTTATATTAACCAAAATAAAAATGTTGTAGCGGCTTTCTTTTCTAGCCAATCCAAAGCTTCTGCGGCTAATAATCAACAATTTAGTGATAAATTAACCGCAGTTCGTCAATTAGCCGCGCAATTATAATGTCATCACAAAAGTAATCACCACTCCTTATATGACAAAAACTTACTTCAGATAGTTTTTGTCATTACTTTGTTAGTTATTGCTATAGCTAAGGTTATGGCAATGCAAATATTATGAACTCTAGTTTTCCAAAAACAGTTCAAGGCATGTGATTTGCCTCAATTCGTTGTTGATTTATCAAAGACAATAACATCTTCAATAAGTGAACTGGATGAAGTTTTATACAGCATGTAGGAGATCATTATGACCATTGAATTTGAACAAAGTGAACTTAACTTATTTCGAGATAATGTAAAGCGTTATGTTGAAAATGAAATAATGCCCCATTATGAACAATGGGAGAAAGATGAAATCATTCCAAGAAAAGTATGGAACCAGCTTGGTGAATCTGGATTTTTATGTGTTGATATCCCTGAAGAATATGGTGGTTTTGACGTTGATTTTCGCTTCTCAATGGTTGTATTGGAGGAGTTTTGCCGCAAAGGCTGTATTGGCGTAGGTGGGGGAATGGCTGTTCACTCTGATATTGTTGCGCACTACATTCTTAATTCTGGTACAGAAGAGCAAAAACAAAATTATCTACCTAAAATGGTTAGTGGTGAATCTGTTGGTGCTATCGCTATGACTGAACCAGGCGCAGGATCTGATCTTCAAGGCATGAGTACAAGTGCGAAGTTAGATGGCGATGATTATATTATTAATGGCTCTAAAACCTTTATCTCTAATGGTCAACATTGCGATTTAGTTATAGTAGCGGCAAAAACCGACACTAAAGCACCTGGCGCGAAAGGTATTTCACTATTTATTATTGATGCAAATACCGAAGGTTTTGTTAAAGGCTCCAATTTAGATAAAATTGGCTGTCATTCAGCTGACACCTCTGAGTTGTTTTTCCAAGACGTTCGGGTGCCTAAATCAGCAATGTTGGGTGAATTAAACCAAGGTTTTATCGTTATGATGAAAGAGCTTCAACGTGAGCGTTTAAGCTTAGCTGTGTGTGCGGTAGCTGCAGCAGAAGGTGCATTAGAATCAACTATTGACTATGTAAAAGAGCGTAAAGCCTTTGGTAAAGCCATTGCTCAATTACAAAACACTCGTTTTAAAATTGCTGAAATGGCCACAGATATTCGTATACATAAGGCCTTTGTCGAAGAATGTACATATAATCATTCAATAGGTGAATTGGATGTGACCTCAGTGAGTATGGCAAAACTGGCCTCAACTGAAATGCAAGGTCGAGTGGTAGATGGCTGTTTACAACTGTTTGGAGGTTATGGTTATATGGTTGAATACCCTATTTCTAGAGCCTTTGTTGATGCGCGTGTACAGCGTATATACGGTGGTACTTCAGAAATTATGAAAGAAATTATTTCGCGAGATATTCTTAAATAAATACTATCAGCTATCATGATGGTGTTACTAATTCTTGATAATTATAAAGCCGATTCAATTCTTCAATTGAATCGGCTTTATACTAATTGCATTAATAATTTAGGTGGATCAATATCAGAAACGTTATAAGATATTGGTATGAGTACTAATTTAATTCCTAATGCCTTTATTCGTTGGCATTTCTCTACGTTAAATCAACAACCTGAGTTGATCAAATTTTTACGTGCCGAGCTTTCTATACCTGAACAAGTTTTTCAGCGAGATGGCTATGTATTATCTGCTGAACAGTACGGAAAGTTGCTAAGCTTAACCATTAGTCAAAGTGATGATGAAAGCTTTGGGACTTTGCTTCGTCCATTGCGTCAAGGCAGTTTTCATTTAATGGCGTATGCCTGCATTAGCTGTACTAATTTGCAGCAAGTTATTGAACGTTATATGAAGTTTTATTGTTTGATGAATGATCAAATTCACTGGCGGCTATTAACTACGGAAAAACAGTGTCAGCTAATTTTTGATTTAGATAAAGAGCCTGATGTTGATTACAGTTATTTTAATGTCTTTAATTGTAGCATTATCTGGCGTTGGCTCAGTTGGATGATTGACAAGCCTATTACTTTAGACGCTGTGTCATTTAATTTTTCTTCGCCAGTCTCAAGTAATGAACTTAAGAAAGTATTTAACCAGAAAGTTGAATATGATCAACAACATAATCAATTAAATTTTGCTAATAACTATTTATCTATGCCCGTTAAACAAACGGCTCAAAGCTTGCGACTTTTTTTAAATACAGTGCCTGAATGTTTCTTAAGTCATTATCAAGAAGAAATCAGTTTAACAAAACAATTAAATGACTATTTGCAAGCACAAGAAAATGTTAATCAAGTAACCTTGGTGCAAGCAGCAAGTTATTTTTGTTGCAGTGAGCAAACGCTTATTCGCGCTTTGCGCACAGAAGGATCTCGCTTTATAAGCTTACGCGAGAAAATTCAAAAAGAACGCGCACACCAATTGCTCATTAAAACATCCCTCTCTAACCAAGAAATTTCTCAAAAGTTAGGCTTTTCAGAGCCAAGCGTTTTTTACCGCAGCATAAAAAAATGGTTTGGAAAAACACCAAGTCAATATCGAGAAAGCTTGAAGTGAGCTATGTTTAAGCTAGGTAATGTTTAAGGTAATTATCGTTTAAAGTGACCAAGGTTTACTCGTGATAGTTTTTGTCATTATGTTGTTAGTTTTCGCTATAGCCACATACAGCTAGCAACATTTATGATGGTTTTTTTACTATTCACTGGAAGCCTGTCATGTCTGAAGCTTATATTTTTGATGCTATTCGCACACCTCGAGGCCGAGGCAAAGCCAATGGTGCATTGCATGAAGTCAAACCAATCACACTTTTATCTGATATTTTAAAAACTCTTCAGCATCGTAATAATTTTGATACCAGCGCGGTAGATGACATTGTGATGGGCTGTGTTACACCTATAGGTGATCAAGGTGCCGATATAGCTAAAACAGCAGCCTTAGTTGCAGGCTGGGATGATGACTGTGCAGGGGTAACTATTAATCGTTTTTGTGCCTCCGGCTTGGAAGCGGTCAATACAGCAGCGATGAAAATACGTTCAGGCTGGGAGCACTTAGTTGTTGCTGGCGGCGTAGAATCAATGTCACGAGTGCCTATGGCGAGTGACGGAGGTGCATGGGCAAACGATCCTCATACCAATATGCAAACAGGCTTTATGCCGCAAGGCATTGGCGCCGACTTAATTGCAACACTTGATGGGTATAGCCGCCAAGAGGTTGATGCGTTTGCAGTTGAATCTCACAAAAAAGCTGCAGCTGCATGGCAGCGAGGTGCTTTTGAAAAATCAGTGATTCCTGTCACCGATAGAAATGGACAAGAAATATTAACAACAGATGAGCTTATTCGTCCTGATTCTTCATTAGAAACGTTAAGTGCATTAAAGCCTTCTTTTCTTAAGCTAGGCAGTATGGGCTTTGATAACGTCGCTCGTGAAAAATATCCTCAAGTAGAACAAATTAGTCATATTCATACACCAGCAAATTCATCTGGCATAGTTGATGGCGCCGCGGCTGTTTTGATTGGCTCCAAGGAAATAGCTGAGAAATTTTCATTAACACCTAGAGCTAAAATTGTTGCTTGTGCTTTAGTTGGCTCAGACCCAACCATTATGTTAACGGGTCCTGCACCAGCAGCAAGGAAGGCTTTAGCTGTTGCTGGCCTTAGTATTGATGATATTGATTTATTTGAAGTCAATGAAGCCTTTGCTGCTGTGGTGATGCGTTTTATGAGTGAACTTAACGTACCAAGCGATAAAGTAAATGTTAATGGTGGCTCTATCGCAATGGGGCATCCATTAGGTGCAACGGGCGCCATGATCATTGGCACCTTGCTTGATGAACTAGAAGCACGAGATCTTAAGCGTGGTATGGCAACACTTTGTGTCGGCGGCGGCATGGGTATAGCTACTATTATTGAAAGGTTATAAGGGGTAACAACATGAGTTCTGTACAATATCAAATCGACAATAACAATATAGCCCACCTTATCCTTAACAAGCCGGGTTCTTCGGTTAACTTAATGGATATGCCTTTTACCCGTGACTTTGTTAATACTGTTGAAACACTGTTAACTGAAAAGTTTGCAGGTGTCATTATGCGCTCAGAAAAAACAACTTTTTTTGCCGGTGGCGATATCGATATGCTAGCACAAACCACTGATGATAATGCGCAGCAATTATACGATATGACCATGGATTTAAAAAATACCATGCGTAAGCTTGAAACGTGTGGCAAGCCTGTTGTTGCCTGTATTAATGGCGCTGCACTTGGCGGTGGTTTTGAATTGGCATTAGCGTGTCATCATCGCATTGCTATAAACCATCCTGCTGTGCAATTAGGCTTACCAGAAGTGAATATAGGCTTATTACCTGGTGGCGGTGGTGTTACCCGCATGGTGCGCTTGCTAGGCTTACAAAATGCTATGCCTTATTTAACTCAAGGTAAACTATTTAAAGCGGCGCAAGGTATAAAAAATGGCTTGATCAATATGTTAGTTGATTCAGCTGATGAGCTCGTTTTATCAGCCACGAAATGGATTTTGGCTAACCCTGAAACCGTTCAGCCTTATGATGTTAAAGGTTACAAAATTCCTGGTGGCACGCCAAGTCACCCTGCAATGATGCAAATGTTGCCTATCACACCTGTAATGATTCGTAATACAACCAAAGCCACTTTACCCGCTCCAGAGGCCATTTTAAGCGCCATGGTTGAAGGCGCTCAGGTAGACTTTGATGGCGCATGTCGTATTGAAAGTCGTTATTTTGTTGAACTGGCTCGCTGTCAAATATCAAAAAATATTATTAATACTTTCTGGTATCAGCAAAACGAAATCAAAGCAGGTAAAAATCGTCCAGCTGGTGATAAAGAAAAATGCAAAAAAGTGGCTGTACTTGGTGCTGGTATGATGGGCGCAGGTATCGCTTATTCATCTGCCATTAAAGGTATCGCTGTTGTCTTAAAAGATGCTTCTCTTGAAGGCGCATTAAGAGGTAAAGAATACTCTCGTAATATTTTACAAAAGCGTTTAGATAAAGGTCGTACAACTCAAGAAAAAATGGATAAAACACTTGATTTGATCCACTGTACTGACGATATAAACGACTTAGCTGACTGTGATCTTGTTATTGAAGCGGTATTTGAAGATCGTGCTTTAAAAGCAAAAGTAACACAAGAAGCAGAAAGTGTTATTTCTGACAATGCTATTTTTGGTTCAAATACCTCAACTTTGCCTATTACTGGTTTAGCTCAGGCGTCAAAACGTCCTGCAAACTTTATTGGCATTCACTTCTTTTCACCCGTAGATAAAATGCCATTGGTAGAAATTATTTGTGGAGAAAGCACAGATGACAAAGCACTTCGTAAGTCATACGACTTTACGTTGCAGTTAGGAAAAACACCTATTGTTGTCAACGATAGCCGAGGATTTTATACTTCTAGAGTATTCAAGACTTTTGTGAAAGAAGGCATTAGTTTATTAAGTGAAGCAGATGCGGCAGAAGTTGAAAATGCAGCATGGTTATCTGGTTTCCCTGTAGGTCCATTAGCGGTTACCGACGAAGTAAGCTTGACTCTGATTGACAAAATTCATCAGCAAACGATAAAAGATATGGCAGCAGAAGGTTTATCTGTTGAGAGTCATCCTGCCGATGACATAATTGCAAGTATGTTATCTCAAGAGCGTGTTGGAAAGTTAGCAGGCAAGGGCTTTTATGATTACCCAGCAGATAATAACAAAAAATTATGTACTGCAATAACTCATGCCTTCAAGAAATCAGAAAAAAGCATTCCTTTAATTGATATAAAAGAACGATTGCTCTTTATAATGGCGCTTGAAACTGTTCGCTGTTATGAAGAAAAAGTATTACGTTCAGTGGGTGATGCCAACATAGGCTCAATATTTGGCTTAGGCTATCCACAATGGACAGGAGGCACTTTACAATATATTAATCAATATGGCGTTAAAGCTTTTGTTGAACGTGCTCAGCAGTTAGCTGAATTATATGGTGAGCGTTTCTTGCCAACACAAAGACTCATCGATATGGCTGTTACTGGTGAAACACTGTAAGGAATTATAATGTCAGGTTCGTTATCAGGTTTAAAAATATTAGATTTTTCAACATTACTACCGGGTCCTTATGCTTCTATGTTAATGGCAGATATGGGTGCAGAAGTGTTGAAAGTAGAGTCAGGCCGAGTAGACATGGTGCATAGTATCGCGCCAAATATCGTTAATGAAGGCGAAAAAACGTCCTATGCGAACTTGACACTTAACCGTAATAAAAAGTCGATTGTGCTTGATTTAAAGCGTGAAGCTTGTGTCGATGTTATTAAACGCTTGGTAATGGAATACGATATTGTTCTTGAGCAATTTCGTCCTGGGGTTATGGCAAAACTGGGTTTAGATTACGAAACTTTGAGTCAAATTAATCCCAAGTTAATTTATTGTTCCATAACGGGCTACGGACAAACAGGCCCCTTGAAAGATAAGGCAGGTCACGACATCAATTACTTGGCGCTAAGTGGCATTTCAAGCTATAGCGGCCGTAGTGATACAGGGCCCGTATTAGCTGGAACACAAATTGCTGATATTGCTGGTGGCTCTCATCATGCCGTTATGAGCATTATGGCAGCGGTTATCGCGCGGCAATCTACAGCACAAGGACAATGGCTTGATGTTAGCATGACCGACGCTGCTTTCTCACTCAACGCATTATTTGGTGCTGGAGCACTTGCTAGTGGTCAGTCTCCACAACTTTCAGGTACCCTGCTAAACGGCGCTTGTTTTTATGATTATTATCAAACCCAAGATGGACGACACTTGTCTGTTGGCGGTTTAGAGCCTAAATTTGCTCAAGAGTTTTTTACTTTGTTAGGCAAACCAAATTGGTTTGAGTTGAGCGTAAGCCCAAAGGCCGAGACTCAACAAAAGCTGCGTGAAAATATTGCTAATATCATAGTAAAAAAATCGTTGCAGCAATGGCAACAAATATTTGCTGACAGTGATGTTTGTGTTGAGCCAGTATTAACGGTTACAGAGGCGGCAAAGTCCGACTTGATGCAGCAGCGTCAGATGGTAATAGACGTGCCTCTGGCAGGGCAAATGTTAAAACAAATCGCTCCACCAGTAAAAATGGCTCAGCAACGTATAAATACTACGCCAGCCACAATTACAGGTAAGCATACCAATGAAATATTGTTGTCTTTGGGGTTATCCGAAGGCGATATTTTAAACATAACAAAGAAAACTTAAACAAAGAAAAGTTAGATTTATGAACTCAAACTCAAATGATGAGTTGCAACAGTATCTCGTTGCAACCGAATATTTTAATTACAACCATCCAAAAGTTGCAAGCTTATTTAAGCAAATAAAATTGGCTAGCGCTAAAGAAATGGCGGTCGAGATTTATTATCTCGTTAGGGATAATTATTTATATAATCCTTACCGCTTTATGGACGGAGAAAGAAGCTTTAAAGCGAGTTACTGTTGTCAAACAGATGAAGGTTACTGCATTCCTAAAGCCTCGTTAATGATTGCCTTATGCCGTAAGGCTGGAATACCAGCACGTTTAGGGCTGGCAGATGTAGTAAATCACCTCGCCACACCTAAATTGTTAGCCATGCTTGGTACTGACGTTTTTTCGATGCACGGTTATGTAGATCTATATATTGATGGCAAATGGGTAAAAGCCACACCAGCATTCAATCGCTCTTTATGTGAAAAAATGAACTCCGAGCCGTTAGAATTTAATGGTGAAGTAGATTCTATATTTCAAGAGTTTACTGAAGAAGGGCACAAGCATATGGAGTACCTTAATGACTGGGGAACTTTTGCAGAGCTACCACTTGAATTCATCAAAATGAATTTGAATAAACATTACCCTCATTTGCTGAATAAAGTGGATCGTGGAGATTTAGCTCCCGCTATGGAAACTGAATAAGAACAGCTCATTAGATTGATAAAGCAGAACTTATCACAATCAACTCAATAGTAGGTCATGCCTGTAAAACCACTTTTGCTATATCAATTTAGTTATAAGAAGTGCGTCCATTTATATTATTTAAAAATAGCTAACTTTCATAAACTGTAGCGAGTTAACTTAGTAAACACTGAATATATGAATGGGAGTTCTTATGAAATCAAATATAGCTTTAATTACAATGGTATCAATACTGATTAGTTTTTCTAATACTAGTCAAGCACAGAAAACAATCAATTGGTCAACTTCATTCGAGAAGGTGAAAAGTGAGGAAAAAAACAAATTACTTGAAGAAAAACAGCGCAATTTAACGTTTGAAGCGCGACTGTTTGATTTAGATTTTCACCTAGAATATGTTTTCGATGAACAGGGAAAACTTGATAATGTTTTATACTATCGGTCTTTATCAAAAGATTCTAATACCTGTGTTCTAGATTATAACGCGATTAAGGAACTGATTAGTAAAGATCATGGTACTGCAAAAACAGAAGAAAGTGTCTATAACGATAAAGCTAACGATTCTTCTGAAATGCTTTGCACTTTTGCTGCAACAGGTGAGTATAAGTTAGAGACTAAGTGGAAAGGAGAAACGGAAGACATCAGTTTAGTGTTAAATACCTGGAAAGGCACCGCTTATATTGGTTTGTATTATACAAAAGCTAGTCATTAGGTAATTAGCGATAAGTGATTAAGCCACAGTGATTCTGTGGTTTAATCAAGCTTATAACTTTAGTAATTCTATTCTGTTACTTGTGAAAGTAAATCTACCATAGACTGTGGCCCCTCAACATAAGTACTGGTGTAGGTATCAACATATTCGTTGAGTTTTAGCGTGTAGTTATAACCAATAGGCAAGCCACGAGCTTTGCCAACTTTTTCCATTTCATGCTCTTTAGCATTATTAAATGGCGGGCTAATGCTAACAAAGTCATAACTGTCACCTGAAATTTTTCTATACCACATCATCGGTGGTAGCTTTATATCTATGTAAACCTGCTCCCACTCTTTCATGTATTTGATGAATTCCACATGCTTTCCGGGATGAATTTTCCATACTGTTATGGTGTAGATTGAGCTTTGTTCAGCTACTGCATGTGCATAACTAGTCGTAATAGTTAGCGCGATTGCAATGAGTGTTGTCTGAAATTTTTTATAGAGCTGGTTGGTTAAAAGCATAGTGAACCTTTATTTTTGATGATTGAAAGTGTTTTTTAAAATATGTTGTTGGAAAAAAACTGTCAATTACAATTTATTTTGGCTTTTTAGAATATGGCTAGTTTGTTTAAATCTATCATTATGAAAAATATCTAAATAGGTGTTTTGCTCAACGGTACACCTTGTTTTTACTGATGTTATGTTTTTTTGTTAATAAAACGAGGTATAACTAATATACTATACCTTTGCTTAATAATATTATTGTCTAGTTATGGCTGGTTTTCATAAACTCAAATAACAAATTTAATGTTATAGTTTTTAATTGGGAATACTTTCACTAGAAAAGACTATCACGACAAAATTTTTCAGAGAGGATATATGAGTTTTATAAAAAAGAACATTTCTAACAAAAGCGGCATAAATTTATGGTTAAAGCCATTTGCGTTAAGTGCTGTAGTTAGCAGTGTGCTAATAATTTCTGCTTGTGCAGATCCTGAAAGTGTTGATAAAACTATCACTAAGGCCGAAGGTAACAGTCACGGGCAAGCTAGTGAAGAAGTTGTTATTAAAGATAAATGGGTAGCACGTAGTGATAGCTTAAGCGTTGATAAAACGCCTGTTGATCCAATCAAAGGAAGTTATGGTTTAAATAAAGAAACGGGCGAATTTACCCACCCAGTAGCAACACGCGATGCCCACGACAATATTCGCTTCGATGGTGAATTAGATTATTGGGATACTGAGCAATACATAAAGAATATGAAGGTAGAGGCTTATTATCCTATCACGGTTGAGCCGTTCCATACGTGGCAAAATATAGTCGATTTTGATGGCCGACGTTACTTATATCAATATGTACGTCGTGATTTGAAAATTTTTGATATTACTAACCCTAAAGAAGCCGAACTACTCTTAACACGTGGCCATACTTGGGGAGCAAATGGTGCAGATGAAGTTGACCAAAACCCCTATGACGAAGGTGATATGTTTGGCGCTGCTTCTATTCAATGGAATGAGAAACTGGCAAAGTACATCATGGTACAGTCATTTGAAATCCGTCGTTTTGGCTTACTGAAGAATAAGCGTGTACAAGCTGAAAATGTTGAAAAAATTCGTAAAGCTAATCATTTAAAAGGCTTCAAAGTTTATGAAATGAATGGTCCGTTGCCAAAAGATTGGACACTGTTAGCAACAAGAACAACCGATGTTAAAAATCCTGATGCGCCTATTGGTCAACAGCAAGGCTCAGGTGTTCGTGATATTCCCGCATATTTTGGCGGCGATACTATGTATGTAGCTGCAGCACCAGATGCAAGTTATGCCTTAACTGAATACCCTAATGACTTGTACTCGGCAGGTTATCAGTCGTGGGACATGTCAGACCCAAGTAACCCTAGGTTTATGGATCAATTAACTATGCCAGGGCAAATTGCTTTTAATGAAGAGCACGAAGCCGTATTTAAAGCTAACCCAAGAGCAGGAAACCGTACTTCTTGGATGGGTGCTCGTATGTCACTGTTTATTCCTAAATCAGCAGAGCAAGGTGGCAAATATGGCTACGCAGCGATGGGCGGGTTAGGATTTTATGTGGTTGATATTTCAGACCCAAGTGATATGAAAGTTGTTAGTCATCTTAACTTTGCACCAAGTGTTGCCGGTACTGAAGGTGACTTTATCGATGTATCTCAAGTTGAAAAAACAGGCATAGTTTATTTTAGTGGTTACCCATTAAATGAAGATTGCTGGGAACCATACAAAGACGTACACATGATTGATGTTAGTAATCCACAAGAGCCTGTTAAAGTTGGTGTGTTACCACGACCTAAACCACCAGCTGATGCGAAGTTTACTGATTTTTGTCAACGCCGTGGTAGCTTTGGGCCAAAACGTACAGGTTATTACACTCAACCGGGCACACCAAAAGATAATATTTTACCGTTTAATTTCTATAATGCTGGTTTACAAGTATTTGATGTAAGTGACTTGAAGAAACCTGAAATCACTGCGTATTTTGTGCCACCTTTTAACACTGAACGTGTAGTTGAATATGCTCGTGGCAACTTATCTCACAGTGTTTATGTTGAGTACGATAGAAATTTATTCTGGTTATTCACTAACCATGGTATTTATGTATTATCTAGCCCAGTATTAGGTGAGCCATCGTTTGAAGCGCCAACGACACCTTGGCCTAGTAGAAATAAATAACCGACTAATTTACCTAGTAAGCCAGTACTTGTGCCTTTTGGTGTAGGTGCTGGTTTTTTTGTTTTTACAACTCTTTTCATAGGGGACATTTCAACAAAGTTAATGTAATTTGTTATAACTATAATAATATACAGATGCGCTTTTATATTATTTTTAAGTTATTGCTACCTTGGGTAGACTGGCATAATCCAGTGTTAGCCAAAATGTCAGCAGTAAGTAGTGTTGACATTGCATAAACAAATACCCTGTATCATCTATCGGTCTAGAGAGAGTAAAATGCAAAAATTAAATAGAAGTGATTGTGAAAAATTAGATCAGCAAGACAGCCTAGCGTGTTTTCGAGAAGAGTTTAGCCTACCACACGATGATATTTACATGAGTGGTAACTCATTAGGGGCTATGCCAAAAAAAGCTATTACCAAAGCGCAAGAAATAATTACTGAGCATTGGGGCAAAAGCCTGATAAAAAGTTGGAATATTCATAATTGGTTCACATTAAGCCAGACTATTGGTGACAAACTAGCGCCAACGATAGGTGCTAGTGCAGGTGAAGTTGTTGTTACTGATGCAACTGGAATCAATATATTTAAAGTAGTATCAGCTGCCTTAACATTGAACCCAACACGTAACAAAATTGTGATGGAAGGCAGTAATTTCCCAACTGACAACTATACTGTTCAAGGCTTGGTAAAGCTTTTAGGTGATACCGTTGAAATAGTTTTTGCTGAAGAAGAAGAGGGGATTTTAGCCGCAATTGATGAATCAGTGGCTGTAGTATGTATTACCCAAGTGCACTATAAATCGGGTCGCTTACTCGATATGAAAAAGATAACTGAAAAAACACAGGCGTGTGGAGCCATTTCAGTATGGGATTTATGCCACAGTGGCGGCGCTTTACCTATTGATTTAAATGCGTGTAATGTCGATTTTGCTATTGGTTGTACTTATAAATATTATAACGGTGGTCCAGGTAGCCCAGCATTTGTTTTTTGTGCTAAGCGTCATCAAGGTAAAGCGTTACAGCCGTTAACCGGTTGGTATAGTCATGCTGAACCTTTTGCTTTCGAACGTGATTATCGTCCGGCAGATAATATCAACCAAATGCTCTCGGGAACTCAAGGAATTATTAGTTTAGCCGTGTCTGAAATTGGCATAGATATTACCGCACGTGCTGACATGCAGGAACTTCGAGCTAAGTCTCAAAAAATGGGTGATTTGTTTATTCAATTAATTGAACAAGAATGTGCTCAATTTGATTTTAATATTATTAGTCCTAGAGATGCAGAGCGACGTGGTAGCCAAATAGCGATGAGTCATAAAGAGGGGTATGCCATTGTGCAAGCGTTAATCGCTGCGGGGGTAATGGGCGATTTTAGAGCTCCTGACACATTACGATTTGGTTTAACGCCATTGTACTTACGTTATATTGATGTTTGGGATGCTGTTGCTCGTTTAAAAAATATCATGGAAAATGAAACGTATAAAGAAGAAGAATTTAATCGCAAGCTGGCTGTTACTTAAATTTAGCTAATTTTCATTCAATTTTTCAATGAGAGATGTTTCTTAAAAGCAGTAAGTAGGAATAGCGTATGAGTATTTCAGGCAGTGTAAGTAGCAATATAACTTGGTCGTCTAAAACCAGTTTTTTAATGGCAACCATTGGTATCGCAGTTGGTCTAGGCAATATTTGGCGCTTTCCTTATGTTGTTGGCACTAATGGTGGTGGTGCTTTTGTTTTAGTTTACATTATAACGCTGCTCTGTTTCGCCGCGCCTATTATGGTGGCTGAGTTGATATTGGGCAGGCAAGGTAGGCAAGACCCCCTTGGCACCATAAAAGCCTTAGTGAAGAAAAATGGTGCGAACAAAGCGTGGCATGCTATTGGTTGGCTGAGTTTGTTAATACCATTTATTGCTTTGTCTTATTATAGTGTTGTTGCTGGCTGGACAGTTGATTATACCGCGCAATCCTTAGTAGGTACTTTTAATAACATTGATAGTGAAGGTTCAAAATCATACTTTCAATCATTAGCAGGCTCAGCAAGCAAAAGTATATTTTTATTACTCGCCTTTATTGCTTTTAGCGCTTTTATTATCTCCCGTGGTTTAAAAGATGGTCTTGAAAAAAGTGTTAAATTTTTAATGCCGCTACTTTTTGTTATCTTGGTATTTTTAGTTATTTATGCTGCTATTGCAGGTGATTTTGCCACAGGTTTTAGTTATTTATTCACTCCTGATTTGTCAAAAATAACGGCTGATGTGGTTCTAGCTGCAATGGGGCAAGCTTTCTTTTCTCTAGGTGTAGGGGCTGGCAGTGTGATGGCCTACGGCGGTTATTTATCTAAAGATATATCTATTCCTCGCTCAGTTCTTGTGGTTTCTTTTGCTGATACATTAGTGGCTTTATTAGCTGGCCTAGCCATATTTCCTTTTGTTTTTGCTTTTGGTTTAGAGCCTTCAAGTGGACCAGGTTTAATATTTGAAACACTGCCAATAGCATTTGGTCAAGTTGCTGGAGGTCAGTGGATATCATTACTATTTTTCTTGTTACTTGCTGGTGCCGCGTTAACTACGGCGTTGTCGATGCTTGAATGTATTGTTCGATACTTATCTGACAAGTATAAATTTAGTCGTGTTAAATCAACAATACTTGCCGCCTCAGGCTCGGCGATATTAGGTTTAGGGGCTGCCATGTCTTTTAATCTTCTGTCGAATTTTACGCCATTGGGATTTATTGACACACTCGCTAATAAAACCCTATTTGATTTAATGGATTACAGTGTTGCCAATATTATGATCCCGTTGAATGCTTTGCTTATCGTGTTGTTTTGCGCATGGATAATGAAGGCTAATGTTGTTGAAAAAGAGTTTTCTACCAGCAGAAACTCGTTCTATAAACCTTGGTTGATCATCATAAAATTTGTTGCTCCTGTAGGTATTCTTGCGGTTTTATTGATGGGATTATGATCTGAAAATAATTCGTAATTTCAGATGATTATCGATCTGTCTGTTCCACACTAGTATTATACCAATTTGATTAAATTTCTTCCCTACTCAGAGCTATGTTCAATGTTCAATAACAAGACGAATTTGTTTAGGTCTAGTCATTCTAAATCAAATAAATTCAACGACGTTAGTGGGCATTGAGCAAGCTCCCAAGGGGCGAGTTTAAAAGGCTTATATGCGGCGTTATTGATTTTGACAAGGGAATAACCATTATCTTCAATCAATGCCTTGCCTCTAAGCCTTTTAATTCTCGCTGAGTGGGAAAGAACTTAATCAACTTGGTATTAGAGGTAGCCTTTTTTAAGGGCTGCCTTTTTTGTTTATAAAAGATATATTTATTGTGTTATAGCAAAGGTTTTTTTATATTCTGTTAAGAAAACACAAATAAACCGTCAAATAGCGAAATATTCTTTACTTGCTCTATGTTAGTTAAAGTGCAGCTATCTCTTGCTTTTAAAGGCTTGTCTCGTGTTTTTGTTGTTTGTCATTATTGCTGGTTATAATATTTAGTATATAGCTTTGGTGTTATAAATTATTTTTATTGTATAAAAGGCTGCCGTAATCTGGGTACAGATGAATAATAAGTAAACAATAAAATTCATCGGGAATAGGCCTTACAATATAAATAATTTACTCCCTGTATTAAACGGGGATGGAGAGAGAAGATGAGCTTACAACAAGTGTCGCAGATCAAACAAACTCTAAACCCTGTAGCCTTCAGTGTCATGCTAGCAGTCGGTGTTATCAGTTTGCCAACTATCGCAGCAGAAGAAATCACAGAAGCTAAAAAAGATGACAACTTCGCTATAGAAGTTGTTACCGTAACTGCACGACATATAGTTGAAAGTTTACAGTCAACTCCTATTGCTGTTTCTGCTTTTGGTGCAGACCAAATGAAAGATGAAAAAATAGAAGGCTTAGCTGATATTTCTAGTCGTGTACCTGGTTTTCAAATGAATATGTATAACTCTTCTGAACCCGAGCTATTTATGCGTGGTATCGGTAGTGATATTGAAAGTGCTGGTGCGGGCGCTGCTGTTGGTATGTATATCGATGGTGTTTACATTTCTCGTGGTACAGGTGCTGCCATGGATTTATACGACCTACAAAGTGTTGAAGTACTTCGTGGCCCACAAGGTACGCTTTACGGTAAAAATGTTGTAGGTGGCGCGATTAACTTCATCACTAAACGCCCTGTAGATGGAGAAACGGAAGGTAGTGTAGAAGCTACAATAGGCGACTACGGAACATACGAACTGAAAGGTTTTGTAACGGGTTCTGTATCTGACAATGTTGCAGGTAAGTTAGCGTTAAGTGGTGTAACTCGTGATGGATACGGGGAAAATACTCATACAGGTACCGATGCAGATGATTTATCTCGTTATTCGGCACGTGGTCAGTTGTTATTTACACCCACATCAGATTTAGAAATTTTGCTTACGGCGGGTTATGCAAATACAGATGCAACCCCTCGTATGAAACACATCAGCTACAGTGCTGGTCGCAATGAGGCATTTATTAGTCCTGATCCTCGTAAAGATGCAAGTAGTGTTGAAAACTATGAAGATTCAGAAAACTCATCGTTAAGTATGCAAATAGATTACGACACGTCAATTGGTCGTTTAACTTCAATTACGGCGTACCGTAGTAACGAATATTCTATTTTTGAAAATGCTGCGGCTGGTTTAGTTGATAACACGCAACGTTTTGAAGACTGTGGAGAGTGGGGCGGTCCTTCTATTCCGTGTGATTGGAATACTGTTGAATCTGATGAAGAATTAGCGGCACTACAACCAGATGATGAGTGGGTATCGCTTAAAGCCGAAGAATCCAGTCAATTTTCACAAGAATTCCGTTTAGCGGGTGGCGGCGATAAATTTAGCTGGTTAGCAGGTGCTTTCTTTATGAAAGAAGACATCAAGCGTAACGAAGCCGTTGAGTACTGGTTTCATGCAGCTGACCAAGAATACGGTTTTTCCTACGGTACTTTAGTGGGTAATGAACAGGTAATGTTCTATGACTGGAATACGGGTACAGAGCATCCAAGTACTTTAGGTAATACAACAAACAATGTTACTAACAGTTATGCATTATTTGGTAATGCTTCATACGAAATTACCGATAAACTTTCTATTACAGCAGGCTTGCGCTGGAGTAAAGATGAAAAAGACTTTAGCGGTACTGCCTACGGAAAACGCTTTGACAATGCGACTAACATGCATATCGATTTAGACGGTAACGATGTATTTAGTTATGAGTTCGAGACATCCGATTCATGGGATGAGTGGACTCCAAGCCTTAATGTTGATTATCAAGCAACTGAAGATGCTTTCTATTACTTCTCAATTGCGAAAGGTTATAAAGCGGGTGGATTTAATGGTGAGGGCATGGAAGATGCGCGTGAAGCAGTAACACCATTTTTGCCAGAAGTTGCTTGGAACTATGAAACTGGTTTTAAACTTCAAGGGTTAGAAGATCGTTTACGTGTTAACGGTGCAATTTTCTATACTGAGTATACCGACATTCAAAGTGCTGTATGGCAAGAATCAGAAGATATTGGTATTCCAGAGCTAATAGTAATTAATGGTAGTGGTCGAGCACAAGGGTTTGAACTAGAAGTTATTGCGTTACTTACTGAGCAGTTTTCAGTTTCAGGTAGTTATGGTTATTTAGATGCTGAGTTTACCAAAGATGTTTGGGTAGACGATGAAAGTTTAAAAGGTAATGACATGCGTCGTACACCAGATCATTCTTTCAACATCAACGCTACTTACGAGTGGGAACTTGCTGATATTGGTGAAATGAGTGCTCGTGTTGGTTACCAATATACGAGTGAGTTTTTCTTCGATAACAGCAATGACCCATTAACAGAAATTGAGGCTCAATATAATGTAGATGCAAGTATTATGCTGCGCAACTTTGACGATACTTGGTCATTACAGTTATGGGTTAAAAATGCTACTGACGAGCTAAACATGGCGTCTACCACGGTTTATACTTCTTGGGATCCTACAGCTTACAGTGTTTACCAACCGCCACGTACGTTTGGTTTAACTGCATCATATCGTTTTTAAGTAACGGTAGAGCAAGCTATAGAACATATTAGAAGCCTGAGTGAGGAAACTTATTCAGGCTTTTTATTGATAATTATTCCACTGTATTGTCGAGGTGAACATGGATACTCATATTAGAAAGGTAGTTATTGCTGGTGGTGGCACTGCTGGTTGGATGACTGCAGCAGCGTTAACTAAATTGCTAGGTAAGCAATTAGAAATTACCTTAGTTGAGTCTGATGAAATAGCCACGATAGGTGTAGGGGAAGCAACCATTCCCACATTGCAAGACTTTCATCAATTCCTGCAAATCAATGAAGCTGAGTTTATTAAAGCAACTAATGGCACGTTTAAATTGGGTATTAGTTTTGAAAATTGGCGTAATACAGATGAAAACTATATTCATGCTTTTGGTACTACTGGTCAACAAAGCTGGGCAGCGGGCTTTCAACACTTTTGGTTAAAAGCCAAGCAGCAGGGAATTGCCGGAGACTATGGTGACTATTGCCTTGAGCAAGTAGCCGCGAAACAAGAAAAATTCTCCCATCTTCCTGGTCAAGGCATGAGTCAAGGAACGAATAAGGGAATTAATTATGCTTACCATATTGATGCCACACTGTATGGTAAGTTTCTAAGAACTATGGCCGAACACCATGGTATTTCACGTGTTGAAGGAAAAATAGAGCAAGTGAACATCGATCATAATTCTGGCGATATTACTTCATTAACGTTAAAGTCAGGACAGGTTATTGGCGGCGATTTATTTATTGATTGTACTGGTCAACGGGCGTTATTAATTGAGAAAGCACTTCACACAGGCTATATAGATTGGTCTCATTGGCTACCCTGTGACTCAGCAATAGCGGTACAAACTAAAGCAATTAAAGACCCTATTCCATACACTCGCTCGATTGCTCATGAATTTGGTTGGCAGTGGCAAATTCCACTACAAAATAGAGTAGGTAACGGTATCGTTTATAGCAGTCGTTTTGTTTCTGATGAAAAGGCGCTTGCAACGTTAACTTCAAATATTGAAGGAGAAACTATTACAGAGCCTCTTCATATTAAATATAGAACGGGCACAAGACGTAAACATTGGAATAAAAACTGTATTGCCATTGGCTTATCAAGTGGTTTTTTAGAACCGTTAGAGTCAACCAGTATTCATTTAATTCAACAGGCTATTATCCGTTTGGTACGACTGTTTCCATATCATGGTATTAAAGAGTCAGATGTGAATGAGTTTAATAAACAAACTCAATTCGATACCGAGCGGATCAGAGATTTTATTGTACTGCATTATAAAGTCACTAACCGAAATGATGCTAATTTTTGGCAGCATTGCCGCAACATGTCTATACCAGATACATTGAGTCATAAAATTCAGTTATTTAAAGAAACAGGGCGTATGTTTCGAGAAAATAACGAACTTTTCAATGATTCATGGATGCAGGTAATGATTGGCCAAGGGATAGTACCAGAAAGTTATCATCCTATGGTGGATAATATGAGCGACAAAGAGTTAGCCGATTTCTTCGCTCATTTAGAAAATAAAATATCGAGTATTGTCGCTAAGTTACCCAAACATAATGATTATGTGCAGAAATATTGTGCGAGTAACTTATATGCAAATCAATAGGTAACAAAATAAGCCATGCCATTACATTGAAATTGTGTATGGCAACTGCCTGTGCTTCTATTAACTAAACAAGAATCAAAAACCAAAGCATTACCGCCCAATTTTTGAGTCTCAACTTCTAGCTCTGAAATTAATGCTTCTTTGCTAGGTTTATAGTCTTTAAAATCTATTTGGCAATAATTTGCCTCAACAAAACCAACTTGCGAAGCACCTAATTCCCATACTTCATAGTTTGTGTACCTTTTCACCACACTTTTTAGAATTTGTTTTTTTACATAAATATCAGCATTTGAATTAAATGTTGCTGTAGAGCAACCATTCAAAAGAAACAGTGCTATTGGTAATAATAACTTCATGCGGACTCCATTTGCATATCACGCCAATTTAAGGGGCTGATAATAGTTTGCTAAAATGTGTAACGAAGCGGAACCAGTCAACTATAATTTTTCCCGCTTGAACAGCCTGATACTATGAGAGTTACTCTATATAGGTTTTATCATATGAACCGTTTCAGGTTTAAACCCTATATTTTGATAAAAGTTATCTGCCTTCTTATTATTGGCGAAAACCTCTAAATGTAATAGTCTACAGCCTAAGTTTTTCGCCCACTTTTCAGCGTGCTCCATTAATAGTTTACCTACACCAGAGCCTTGAGATTTAGGTGATACAGCAAGAAGCGGTATAGTTCCAGACGTTTCGCCTGAAATGCTATCTTTATGCGTACGTACATGAATAAAACCTATTGATTCATTATTCGCTTCAGCGATAAATGTAATATTAGGTTGCGATGTTTCAGCGAGCATTTCAGAAATATAATCGTTTTGCATTTTTTGAATGACATCATCTGTATGCCACTCTAATTGAGCAACTTCAGCTAGGTAAGGAGACAATTCAAACATATATGAGTGATCACTTTCCTGTGCTTCTCTAATTGCAATTAAGTTTTCCATACTACCCTCTTGAATTAATGCCCTCGTTAATGGGCTGATAATTGTTAGCTAAAATGTGCGAGGAACGAGCAAAAGCCAACTATATGTCCTGCTTGAGTGACTTGTTAAGAGGTGATAATACAATTATACGCCAAAAATAACCAAAGCCTCCCGCACCACCATAACGGATAAAACAATCCATGATAGGATGAAAATTGTAAAACGGGCAAGTACTAAATCAATGGTAGCTTGAACAAGAGAGTGTAACACACGCAATACGGCATATAGCCATGCACAGCTAACATGTAACGAATCTACATGACCTAATATTGCTATAGAAATAGCTACAGCATAAAACAAAGTTGGCTGTTCAAATAGGTGATTATAGTTATTGGAAATTCTAGATACCTCTTTTGGCAAGAGATCACGTAACTTATTTGTATCTTGACCTTTTTGAGGGTGAATTTTTAACTTAGACATTGCAGGTATACGAGTCAAAAACATCCAAATTGTCATCACCACAGTGAGTAAACCAACAACAAGTACTGGTTGTAAAATTAATTTGGCTTCCATTTGTTATCTCCTATCTAAAATATTTAATTTTTGCATGAGCAAACCGAACTGTATTTTGTCCTTGTTAAGCAGCTAGTTAGCATATGAATACACTAGCGCTGCTTTAATGCAGCTACAGCTAAGCCTGATGTAATAAAGGTTAATCCCGCTCCAATATTTAACCCATTGACTACTTTAGGCTTTTCATTAAGCCAGCTGGCTAATCGCGACGCAAAAATTCCCATGAGCGCGAAGCCTACAGCAGTTAGCAAAGCAAACCAAACACCGTACACAATCATCTGGGTAGTAACTGAGCCAAGCTCAGGGTTTACAAATTGCGGTATAAATGCAAGCACAAACATCCCAGGTTTTGGGTTTAGTGCAGCGGATAAAAATCCAGTCGTTAAGATGCTGCTAAGTGGTTGTTTTTCAGTAGGAGTTAAATTAATAAGGCTTCGAGATCTTAATACTTTGATACCTAACCAAATAAGGTAAACTGCGCCTATTAGTTTTACAGTGATAAAAGCTAACTCTGAGGTTTGTATTAATAAAGTAAGCCCAAATGTCGCAGTTAGTATATGAAACAAAATACCGGTTCCAGAGGCCGCTCCAGATAAACATGCAGCAAATTTACCTTGACTGAGACCACGACCAATAGCCAAAATATTATCTGGACCTGGTGATATAACTAAAAGCAAACACGCTAATGTATAAGTAATCCAAACGTCTATCGGGAACATCAAACATCCTTAAGTATGCTAACGAATGATATGGACTCCCCTTACCAAACGGCATCTATGTGCCATATTGAAAGGTGTTAAAACATTCAATAAAAGGAGAGTCCATATGTATCCAATTAAAGCAGTTGGCATCGATTTAGCCAAAT
>Ga0209184_1000059_pt1 | contig 143718 bp, 129 predicted proteins | sample EN8Hudsemesocosm_2_FD_184627 | JGI IMG/M metagenome (GOLD analysis project Ga0209184, IMG submission 184627) | Methane-oxidizing microbial communities from mesocosms in the Hudson Canyon - EN8C Hudson Canyon (SPAdes) (version 2) | ecosystem: Environmental > Aquatic > Marine > Cold seeps... | reverse complement strand
TTTGTACTATTTGAATTAAATACTGAACAGCTCATTGGTGATTTCTCTATGTTTTTAATTCATAGATAGGTTAGCAACTAGCTAACTTATTGTAAATACGTTGTTTAACCTTAAGTTAATGACATTGTCGTGCGCTAAGCGGAAATGATTATTAAAAGTATAAAATGTCCGCTGCACGGCTAGTTTGTTGAACTTAACTTAACAACGTAATAACTAATGCTTATTGTTTTCATCAATTACATTTTTTAAGCTTAGCGTTAACTCGGGCAGAATTCTTTCAATGCGTCGATGGATATAATGGTATGCCTCAACACTCTCTAATTTGACAGCATTATATTTTAATTTATCTAACCCAGAAATGTTACCAATGCCTTTTATTTCAAGTGTTAAAATATAATCCAATCGCTTTTTTGACAGCATTTCAGCCAATTGATTTCCTGCTGCAGTTTTATAAACTGATGCGGCGCGCCCTGCTAAATATATTGTCGTTAAATTGTGACCCGTTATAGCACCAATCAAATTTAATGGTTCATCCATAACAGATTGATCACATGGTAGGTCGATTTGACAATATAAAAACAAGCCTCCTGTAGCCAAAATAACCGGAACCCGAATTAAATCTGGATTACTTTGTTCAATTGCTGACAACTTTATAATCATAGCATCAATTCTCCCTTTCTTGATTTCTACGATTTCTCTAGCGATAGGCATTTCTACGAATTCTAAGTTATAACCAATATCCGTATAAGCTTTTAGAACTAGTTTTCTATATTGATCGACGCCGAGAATATTTTCTACGTTACTTATCTTAATTTGTTTAAGTGGAGAGTGTCCCGCATCGGATGTAAAGTAAAAAAACAACAAAGATGCTACTACAATTAATTTTAACATTTCATTCCAAAAAAATTGTTGTCCTTAAGCTAGAGTATGTACCAAAAAGCGCTATTTACAAATTAAGAATAATCTGAATATTTGAACGATTAAAACAGCTAAATCCATTCTACTCGCCAGTCTAGCTACAACTCCTGCTATATCCCATTATCGTTAGTTAATGACAGCTATTAGTTTAGTAAGCTGTCGTTGAGACATGCTAGAACTATGTTTTTGAAATGACTGCAAAGTGGTAAAAGTGAACTTTAGCTGTCAGTTGTTTTGCGTCAACTTATTTACTAATAGTGGCAAATGGCATTTTAACCTCGCTCATGTTGGCTTTGCTGTCAGTGTGGTCAAAAAGCATCAAAGAAATTGCTTTAGTGGTATGCCAGTACCGTGGTGTTAATTCTTATTTATTGCCGCGATTCTCATTTTCTATAACATTTACACACCTGTATTAGTGAAAAATTGAGAATAATTTAGTTAATTCGAAATTATTCTCCTGTTTAGTCTATCTTCTGTTATGAACATATCAACTTGGTATTAATATTTAACGATCATTAAAAGGTGAAATTATGGATAACAAAAAAATTGCGGCTAGTGCTATTTCTAGTATTTTGGCTTTAGGAATTTTAACTGCTACAACTGCCAATGCAGTACCAAGTCAGCCATCAGCATGGGAAAAATGTGCTGGTATTGCAAAGGCAGGAAAAAATGATTGTGGCGCTTTAAATGGCTCACATAATTGTGCAGGACAAGCCAAAACAGATAATGATGAAAGCGAATGGTTGTATGTACCTAAAGGCACGTGTGAGAAAATTACCGGTGGCGTAGTTAAAGCGGTAAAACCAGCTAAAAAATAATTTGCGCCAAGAATTGGCAGTCATTTGGCTGCTTATTCCTTGTTTTTCATAAGAATAGGGTCAAGCATTAATGTCAGATCTCAGTGGTGTTGGTCTAGGATTAAGACATAGGCATTTTCAAGAATTCATTAGCGACAAGCCCGATGTACCTTGGCTAGAAATTCATACGGAAAACTTCTTTAGCCAAGATAGTACTGCGGCTAAGTATCTGGCGAAAATTCGTCAAGATTATCCTGTTTCTGCTCATTGTGTTGGTTTATCTTTAGGCTCAGCGGCTAATGCTTGTCCAGTGCGGGCGCAACACGTACAAAATATTAAAGCGACTATTGATTGGTTACAACCAAGCTTAGTTTCTGATCACCTTTCTTGGAGCGCTTCTGATAAAGGTCATTATTTACCTGATTTATTGCCAATACCCTATACTGAAGAAGCCTTTAATGTTGTAGTTAAAAATATAAATCAGGTGCAGGATGTTCTTCAAAGACAAATTTTAATTGAGAATCCTTCTAGTTATTTAAGCTATTTAAACTCACCAATTCCAGAGTGGGAATTTCTGTCAATGCTTGTTAAAAAAACGGGTTGTGCTTTGTTACTTGATGTAAATAATATTTATGTTAGTGCCCATAATCATGGTTTTGATGCACAAATGTATTTAGAAAATATTCCAAGGGCAGCAGTGCAAGAAATACATTTAGCCGGTTATAGTATTGATAACATTGAAGGAGTAGACGTTTATATTGATACTCATGGTCATGAAGTATATGACGGCGTTTGGCAACTCTATGAAAAGGCCATTGAGCGTTTTGGCGCCATACCAACCTTGATTGAGTGGGACACTGATGTACCTGAATTAGCTATTTTATTGGATGAAAAGCGTAAAGCTGAAGCCATTATTACCGGCGTTAAAAATAGGGACAAAGTTACCATCTCTCAGGCAAAAAATAAGCAGAGAGTATAATGACAACATTGGCTGAGCTACAACGTAATTTTATGCGTGATTGTTTCTCGGGAAAGCCCAGCGGTACAAATGTTTTATTGGCTAAAGATATCGATACCAGCCTAATTTCTGCTTCAGGCTTAATGGGGATTTATCAAGGCAGCTCAATAGCGAATATTATTCAGGCATTGAAGTTAACTTATCCTGTTATAGAAAAGTTAGTAGGAGAAAATTTTTTTCGAGCTAGCTGTAAAAAGTTTATTTCAGCGCATTGGCCTAAAAGCGCTAACATGGATGATTACGGTGAAGAGTTTGCTGACTTTTTAGCAGGCTTTGAGCCAGCTAAACAGTTAACTTATTTAAACGATGTTGCTCAACTTGAGTGGCTGTTTCATTTAAGCTCATTAGCGAGTGATAGTAGCCCTACAGACTGGGCTCGTCTATCAACGGGAGAAGCAGATGATGCTTTACAAGTAAAACTGCTACTTGCACCTTCAGTAAAGCTCATAAGCTCTGTTTTTCCTATTGATACAATTTGGCAAATGAATCAGCCAAATTCGGCTGCGAATAAGGACATAAGTAAGGAAATAGATCTTACTCAGAATGTTGATAAGCAAACTTCGTTAATCGTTTTTAGAAATGGATTGAAAACTGAAATAATGGCAGTCACAGTGGGGGAGTTCGCGTTGCTGTCATCATTTAACCAGCAACAAAGTTTAGCCAATGCTATTGAAATGAGCATCAAAGTAGAGAGTAATATTTCAATTGATGATGTTATTAAGACATTTATTGAATTAAATATAATCTGCGGTTTTAAGGTAGAATAGATTCAACCTTATCAATTTGATCAACCCTTCTAACTTTCTATTCGAGTACAACAGCAAATGTTCACGACCATAAAAAACTCAATGCCAATGAGCGTTTGGTATATGTTGATATCGGCATTAGGTTTTTCCTTAATGGCTGCCTGTGTGAAAGAGGTAAGTGGCTTAGGTATTCCTGTACTCGAAATTGTCGCAGCAAGAGCCATCGTTTCGGCCATTATTAGTTACGCTGATATTAATCGTAAAAATATTCCCATATGGGGCCATAATAAAGTGCTGTTAATTGCGCGCGGTACAGTCGGTTCGTTTGCCCTGATGTTTGTTTATTATGCCGTAACAACCTTGCCATTGGCAGAAGCGACGATATTACAATATTTACATCCTGTGTTTACCGCTATTCTGGCGTTGTTTTTTTTGAAAGAAACCATACAGCGCTCAACCATTGCCTGTATTGTCATCAGCTTACTCGGCTTATTCATCATTATTTATCCAAATTTAACTCAGCCGAATTTACAAATAAACAGTGACGTACAATATCCATGGTTAAGCATTAGCGCTGGCGTGCTAGGGGCTTTTGGTAGCGCTGTTGCTTATGTCATTATCAAAAAACTGACCAAAACCGATGACAGTTCGGTCATTATCTTTTACTTCCCTCTGGTTGCCTTTCCCATCTCAATGATCATGTTAGGCAGTGATTTTGTTGTTCCAAGTTTAACTGCGACTGGTTTATTGATTTTAGTGGGGATATTCACCCAAGTAGGACAGGTGGGCTTAACAAAGGCACTCCATAGCGCCGACGCTAACAAAGCAACAGCTTATGCCTATGTGCAAGTATTGTTTTCGGTATTTATAGGTTGGGCGTACTTTAGTGAAGTACCTGTTGTCACCACTATTATGGGTGGTGGCTTAATTATGGTTGGCGCGTTGATAAATGTACTTTGGAAGCGGTAGTTGCAAAGTTTAATAGAAAATGACGAGCCAAACCGTCGCTTCATCAGGTGAAGTTTCTATCACTCGGTGCTGTTCATGCGCTTTAATATTTAAGTAATCACCTTGTTTAAGTCTCACCTTTACACCGTTTATATATTCTATAACACCGTAACCAGATAAAATAATAAGCCATTCATTTTCACTTTGATCGTACCAGCCGGTATCTGGCGATGTTTGGCCTTTTGATACAATACGCTTAATTCTTAGCTTATCTGTGGTGATGATATCTTCGAATATCTCATTGGGTATTTCTGATGGAATATCGCTAAATATACTTGTCATAACTTAAACCTTTAAACCAGATAATACCCAAATTAATTTCCGTTAATCAATTGAGCCACCGCTTTCAGCCTTCATTTCTGGCGTCTTCAATATCTTCTTCGTTCATTCCCTTGCAAGGATACGATGTTTGACCACAACCACGGCCTTTAATTCTACTACCAGTAGAGGCATCAAATCGGTTCGAGCTTAGTTTTAATCTTGCTAATAAATTGGTCATTGCATCTTTAGTTTCGAGTGTATGAGCATTAACTGTGATAATTTCAATATCAAGGGTCGCATTTAGCTTGTTAATCAAGGTTTGCTCTTTTGTTAGAACATTTGCAGTAAGAGTTGTTGAATTTTCCTCCATTTCGGCAACTATCTGTTCTAAGCGTTGGCGGCTATCTTTATAGTCACTTATGACAACTTTCTCATAATAAAGAGCTGCCTTATTGATATCCTTTTCAATAAAGTCTCCTTGTTGGTACATTCTTGCCAAGTAATAACTTGCCTCAGGAAAACGACTGTCACTCGCTTGCTCTAGCAGGGTTATGCCTTGAGCTAAGTTATCCTGCTCAAATGCGGCAAAGGCTCTATCAAACAATACCGGTCCGTAGTGTTTGTCAGCTAGTTTATTGAAATATTCGTCGGCTAGGGGAATATCTTGTTCAACACCAATCCCTTTTTGGTAGAGCTGTGCCATCATATGAAACGCTTTAAAGGAATATTTGCCCGCGTTTGTTGAGGTGTTATATGCCGTGCGCTTTAGCCAGCTTATTGCCTTGTCGGTATCTTGCTCAACGCCATCACCATATAAATAGGCACTAGCTACCACTAGTTGAGATTTTGCATCGCCCCAACGGCCGTATTTTCTTAATTTGATTAGTTGCTTATGACATTCATCTGAGCTGCAAATCTTTTGATAATTACTAGTTAGTGCTATCAGCCTTTGCTGAGGAGTCTGCTGTTTATTTTCAGCCTTAACTTCAGCATTTGTGAGAAAAGAAGTGAAGGTTAAACTAACCCCAATCAAAATAACTATACGGCTAAAAATTGCTTTTAAAGACATGAATAACTCCCTGTAGGTGAATCTTTTTTAATATAAGTGAATATCAGAAAACAGCAATTAAGGCGCTTGCTATCACTTAATAAACTTATATACCTAAAGACACAGGCTAACAGTTTTTATTAACAAAGAAAGCTAAATAAAGCCGGAGTCGCAAAAAATGAGATAAAATAGATATCTATTTAAGATTTGCGCTGAGCAGAGAATGATCAGGATCATTCGTTTGTTGTAAATACAGTGAAATTTCTTTGTTTGCTTGGCGAAATGGCTTATATAGATGAGGCTTTAGCGCTTTCTTTACCTGTTTAATATCAACCCCTTTTATTACGCTAAATAATGCTAACGCATAAACAGTTTCTAACTCAGGTAATGCTGCCTGTCGGTTAAGATTGCGGTTGTTGCACGAGCCACACCCACCTTTAAATTGGTACGCTGTATTAGCAAAAATAACACCGAAGCCCATAAAGCAAGCAACTAAATCAATGGTTTGCGCCAATACCTCTTTGCCACCTGGTGCGATTGCGCCATGTTGGTTAACTAAAATACCTGCCTGAATTTGTACTAAATAGGCAATTAAATCTTGTGGTTGGTTAAGCTGGCTAGGGTGAAAAGCTATGTCTATCGTAGGTGTTGAAGGTACTATTTCCTCACCCTCTACTTTATAACTTATATTAGAACTATCATTAGCACTTACTTTAGAACTTATATTAGCGCCTTCACCACGGAGCCTTGATTGAAAAGATAACTGAGGCATAGGTTTTTGGGCAAAACTATCAGCAGATACAAGCTTGATTGGCCATGAAGTCATGCCAGTGTATTTAGTAGTATTAGCAAAGATCGTTTCTGCCATTTCTTCAACACTGCTTGAACTACCCGGATAAAAGGTATTATTGGGTAATATCAATTCACTGTTATCTTTAAAAAAGTCACCATCAAGTTGAGTTATACACCAAGCAAAGGTATCAAAAATCCATTCTCTGCTTGCCTCATCAATGACAGGTTTTGCTTTAAAAAAAGTTGATAACATTAACGAATAGCCTTTATTTATGGTTTAGTAATTGTTTGTTAGCTCATGAGCTATAATGCCTTGTAGGCTTTATTTTAAACTCGATTTAATCTTCATCTATTAAAAAGTACGATCTTTTGGACGTTTGTACCTCCATATAGCATCAGATCTAAAGGTAATCTTAAGAGGCGATATATCTTTCACGCCTTTTCCTAGTTTAGAGATATTAACTAACATAGTTCCTTCAATAAACTGCTTACCGTTGACACCTCCTAGCAATTTGTACAAATCGACTTCATTTAGATATACAGTACTTAACGGATCAATTGATTATATAACTCAATATTATCCAAACCAAGCTACTGGCGATTATTAGGAAAAAGTTAGTATTTTAATTTCATTCACAATTTTATAGATAATACGATAACTATCAAATATTACTTCACAATAACTTGAGCCTAACAATTCAGGTTGAGAACCAAATTAATCAGTACGATCAAAAGCATCATTTACCCATTTATCAGCAGCAAATGGTTTATCAAGAGCAAAAATTTTTACTGCTTTATTAGCGCTGATTTTACGATAGCAAAACCAATAAGTCCTAATAAAGCACCTGTAACCTTATCAATGTAATAGGCTGCTTTAGTAAATTTTCTTCGCACTTTTTGTGTAGAAAGAAGGTAAATGATTGATAAGTCCCATAAAAAAACAATAACTGTCATCCAAATCCCTAAGCACAACTTGAAAACAAAGCCTACTTCAGGCGTAAGTACGACAGTAAACAGGCTTAGATAAAATAGTAAATTCTTAGGATTTAATATCCCAGACATAAATCCAGTAATAAACTCCTTTAAGAAAGCTGTTTTAACAGAACTAGAATTTGTAGGGTCAGCAATATCTAAGTTTTTATATGAACTTTTACGAGCACGTAAAGCCTGTATTGCAAGATAGATTAAAAATAGTCCACCGACAATTTTTAGCCCAATCATTACTGAAACAGAAGCGGCTAAAATGGAACCTACCCCAACCAAACACAGTGCAATATAAACGGCGTTAGCAGATGCTATACCTAGAGCCACACCAATCGCATTTTTTCCATTATTTCTGATTGCGCTTTTTACGACTAGCACAAAGTCTGGGCCTGGACTTAATAGTGCAAGAAAATGAGCTATTGCAACAGTTACAAAGATACCTAGTAAATTTACATCCATATGAACCACCATTAATAATATTTGAAACAAGCACAAAATTTGAATGAAATCATAACAGCTTGTTATGCCAATTATATTCAATTTATCCCCAACTCAGAGTTACATTAGCGAGCTGAGAACAAACAAAATTTATTAAACATAGTAATCACGGTTAATATTTCAGCTGTTAATCTACATTAAACAGTTTCAAATTCAAACGACTAAATGTTTATGATGAACGTTGTTTAACAAAAAATGGGATGTTGTTAAGCATTTAGAGCAAAAAAACACGTTAACTAGTCATTAAAACACCCTAATGACTAGTCCCTTTCTCATAACTGATTTTGTTAAAAACATTGTACTTTCCTGACGGTTTTTTCATTGGCATGCGTTTCACAATCTCTAACGTTTGGGCATCGTAAACAATGAGTTCACCGTCCATATCCCACACACTGAGTAATACATATTTACCGTCTTTGGTAAACTCGACATGGGCAGCATTTTTGCCTGGTGATGGCGCTAAGGTTTTTACTATTTCTAAGGTGCTCTTATCAATAACGTGTACTTTGTCGTTATTCGGGCCAAAGAATACATCCGTCCATGCATAAGGTGAGTTAGTGTGGCTACGCATAAAGAAGCCAGGTCCTTCAGTTTTTATCTCTTTAATTATTTGCCAGTTTTCCATATCGATGACGGTAATTTTACCTTCTTTGATATTTGGCGAAGCAAATACTTCCTTACCTTGATAGTTCCAGGTTATACCAGAGCCTAAATGCGGCATACCGGTTAAGCCGATAGAAGCGACTTTTCGCTTGGTGTCTAGGTTAATTACTTGACCATTTTGACTATTACGCGCGGTACCAATTAAATTGATGTATTCGGGGTCAAAGAAAAAGTCATTTAAGTAATCATCCGTTTTAATGCGACGAATAGGGAATTTATCTTTTACCTTCCAGCCTTCCGCTTTGGCTTCTACTCTATAGTCATGCGCCCAGCCTTTATATACTTCAACACCACCTTCATCACTGTAAGGAATTTCCCAGACTTCTTTAACGTCTTTTAACGCGACGATAAAGCTAAAGCGTGGTGGTGCATTATAAACAGCGCTTACGCGTGAGCTATTGCCGTCACTGTCTTTGGCATCAATGACTTTAAGTGGTGATAAGTCAGTGGTATCGAGTATTACTACGTTGTTAGGTAAGTAATTACCAACAATTAAATATTTACCGTCATTTGATATCGCGATGTTACGAGTATTAATTGCCGCGCGAACTTCACTGACGGTTTTTCGGTTATAAATATCGTATTTGCTGATCCAACCATCGCGAGAGGCAAAAAATACAAAGCGACCATCAGGTGAATATTTTGGCCCGCCATGTAAAGCAAAGCGGGTCTTAAAACGGTCCAAACGCTCAAAGGTATCACCGTTCAATAAGGTAGCGCTGTGGTCACCTAACTCAACAACAATAAATAAATTCATTAAATCAGCGTCAAATTGTGCTTCATTCGGTAGTTTACTTTGGTCAAAATGCTGCACATTTGATGCGTTAATATCGGCAACTGTCCATTTTAGCGAAGCTTTAGATGGCGTATAAATATAATCAACTAAACTGGAGATTTCAGCTTTGTTCAATGTTTGATTAAAGGCAGGCATTTGTGTTGCCACACGACCTTTATTGATTACCTTAATGGCTTTGTTTTTGCGAAAGCGGGCAAGGTTTTCAGGTAATAAAGCCGGCCCCATCGCGCCAAGGCGATCAACACCATGACAACTCTGACAATGTGTTTGATAAAGTTTTTCGCTAGACGCTTGTGTAGAAGGTGTTTTGGCAGAGATTTCTTCTGCAAAAGCGCTAATACTGCTACATGACAGAATTAGCGAAATTGACAGTAGAAAAGGAAATTTGGTCATGGGGTAACCCTTATCATTAAGCTAAGAGCCTATTAAGCTAATAGTCTGCTAAGCTATTTTTTCAGAGACTGATTGCACATAATCATTGGCATCTAAAAAACCAGGGGTTTTTAATTGTTGCTCTGTTAATTGATTTACCACATCGCCAATTACGATAAGCGTTGGGGGTGTAATGTTGTGTTTTTCAACAAGCTCAGCCAAATTACCTATAGTGCCGCGGTAAGTTTTTTGTTCTGGTTGGGTGCCTTTGCGTATTAAAGCTGCTGGCGTATTAATATCTCGACCATGCTCTACCAGTTTTTCCGCAATTTTAGGTAAGGTATTAATACCCATGTAAAACACAACTGTCTGGGTTGGGCAGCATAAACTCTGCCATGGCAAGTTAAGCTGACCATTGTTTTGAATATGTCCGGTAATAAAAGTACAACCTTGGGCAACACCACGATGTGTTAATGGAATACCTGCATACGTTGTACAACCCGAAGCGGCAGTAATACCTGGGCAAATATGACAGCTTACGCCATTTTGCAGCATGTATTCTGCTTCTTCTCCGCCACGACCAAAGATAAATGGATCTCCGCCTTTTAAGCGTAAAACACGTTTACCTAACTTGGCTTGTTCTACTAATATTTGATTGATTTTGTCTTGTGGTACACAATGTTTAGCTTGTTCTTTGCCAACATAAAAACGTTCACAATCTTGAGGTAATAAGGCCAATATTTCTTCGCTAACTAAACGATCATAAATGGCAATTTCTGCTTGCTCGATAAAACGCATCGCACGAATAGTCAGTAATTCTGCATCACCTGGACCTGAGCCAACCAGGGCAACCTCACCACTGTTAAGGCAAGATTTTCCTTTAGATTGTATGTTGTTTTTTTGAGAAGTAGGTAATTGAGTTGTCATGTTATCAGTCTCTTTTAAACTTCGACCACAGGGATATTAATATCACTGCTGTTAATATTATTTGCTGCTGGTGTTAGCCCAATTTCATTATCGTCAAGATAACAGCCAGGATCTTCTGCCCAAGCATCGCCAGACTGAGCAAAGGCGCGAGTTCTAGTATTGCCACCACAAATATTTAAGTATTCACATTTGGCGCATCTGCCCGTTACCGGTCTTGGGTTTTCTCTAAAACCAAGCATTAGCGGGTCTTGAGTATTTTTCCAAACATCAGAAAACTTTTCATTTTTAACATTGCCAATAGGGTGATTCCACCAATAACTGTCTGGGTGAATAGTGCCCGTGTTGTCTATATTGGCAACATTAACACCGCTGGCGTTTCCGCCCCAATTAATTAGACGTTGTTTTAAGTTAGCTATACATTGAGGGTGGTCGGCAAATTTTTTGCTTGCCCACTGTAATAAAAAAGGGCCGTCAGCATCATTATTGCCAGTAACAAAATCGGTTTCTATGCCTTGAGAAATATGTGACCAAGCTCGTTCATATAATAGTTCCATGGCGTCTTTGGTCATTTTGAACATAGCATCTTGTTCAGCCGTTCGTTTGCCACGACCAGAATAATTCAAATGCGATAAATAGAACTTATCAACATTATATTCTTCCATTAAATTTAACATGGCAGGTAAATCGTTGTAGTTATCTTGTGTTAGGCAATAGCGCATGCCAACCTTAATGCCTGCTTCTTTACATAACTTAATGGCGTGCATCGATGTTTTAAAACTACCTTCTTGGCGGCGAAATTCATCGTGGAATTCTTCTAAACCATCAATGCTGATACCGACATATTGATAGTTTGCTGCCTTGATTTGTTCAATATTTGATTCGTCTATTAAAGTGCCGTTGGTTGAAAGGGCAACAAAAAATTCTTTTTCTTTAGCGTAAGCGGTAATATCAAAAATATCTTCACGCATTAATGGCTCGCCACCTGATAGTATTAATACCGGGACTTGCGCTACTTTTAGATCATCTATGGTGGCTTTTACTTGTTCTGTAGATAATTCATCTTTAAAGTCGATATCTAAAGAGGTTGCATAGCAATGCTTACAACGCAGGTTACAGCGACGAATTAAGTTCCAAATCACCACAGGGCCAGGCATCTTTCTTGCCGCTTTAACAGGTTTAAGATCTGCTAAATCATCATGAAGTGTTTTTAATAATTGTGAAATTCTAAACATAATTGTTATGCCTTTTCTATAAATACCAATTGCGCTACTTCTTTAAGCGTAAACCAGTTTTTTTCAAAATCTGTGTGCTGGTTAACATATCATTACTTTTAATGAGGCTACTTTGACTTAAATCATCATTACGTTGCACTAAAACATCATTTAATAGTTCTTTGATCTGGCTTCGGTATATTTGAATTTCTTGTTGGCTTTTTCCATGCACCATGGCAAATAAATTGTAATTCCAATGAGGTAAGTGACGAGGTCTTTGGTAACAATGGCTAACAAAGGGAAGCTTGCCAATGCGCTGACCAAATTCTTGAATGCAATCATCGTCAACATCCCATACCGTCATGCCGTTAAATTTATAGCCAATTTTATAGTGATTTGGTACAGCTGCTATACGCCGAATAATACCGCGTTGCTGTAAATCTTTGGTTAGGTTAAGTACTTGTTCAACACTGATGTTGAGTGTTTCTGCAATAGCATCATAAGGGCGCTGAACAATAGGTAACCCCTTTTGTGTCGCTAATATGTATTGTCTTTCTAAAGAGGTTAACTCGTTAGACTGGCAAGTAGAGACCGACATAGTATTCCTCCAGTTTTGGTGTGTTAAGTACTGTTAGTTGGGTTTTTGCTTCAATTTCACTAATAACTTGGTCAATTTCAGCTTGTGACTCGGTGCCGATAACAAACCACATATTAAAGGCATGATCACGACGGTAATTATGGGCAATTTGCTCAAAGCTATTTACTTGCTCGGTTACTTTTTCAAAGTCTTCTTCTGGAACGGCAAGAGCGGCTAAAGTGAACGCTCCGCCCAGACAAGCAGCATCAAACATTGGGCCAAAGCGGGTTAATACTTTACTTGTTCGTAATGTTTGCAAGTGATCAATAACTTCTTGTTCATTGGTCTTTATACCTTCACTGTTTAGGGTGTTAGCAATTTTAATGAAAGGGCGTTCACAAACAGGCAAACCTTTTTGCAGGAGGTTGATTAAAGCTTTATCTAAACGAGACAGTTCACTAACTTGGGTTGTGGCTGCTTTATCCATGAGCTCCCCCAGCTTTTACTTTTAAACTGTTGCTTTTAAGATAGCTAGCCCCTTTTTGTTTGTAAGCTTTGTAGCTAAAAAGTATGTCTTTTTCTATGCTGCTTAACGATAATTCTTTAGTTATATCTTCAATTTGTTGAAGAACAAAGTCTTTATCTGTGCCGTGGATCATGCAAAACAAGTTATAAGGCCAATCAGGTAGGCGACGCGGGCGACGGTAGCATAAAGAGACTTCTTCTCGTTTGGCAAGTTTGGCCGCAATAGCATCGACTTTTTCACTATCAATGTTCCACACCACCATAGCATTGGCGTTATATCCCAGTTTTCGGTGTTTTACCACTAAACCAAAACGACGTATTAAACCGGTTTGTTGCCAATTAGCTATTTGCGTTAGTACCTGTTGTTCTGTGCTATTGATGGCTTGCGCAATATTTTCATAAGGCTTTAGTTGTTTTGGTAAGCCTGTTTCTATTAATTTTCTTAATTGTGACTTTTTAATTTCAGTCAACGGCTGTATTTCACTGAGCGGTGGAGTGTTTTCGCTTATCGTTTCCAATGAGATATCTTCATTAACTTTAGCGCTAACTTTACCGGTAACATTAATAGCAAATGCTAGGTCTAAATGATAAGAAGCTTCCATTGGCAGTATTAAAACTTTTAAACCAGTTAGTAACTCAATGCGAGTTAATGTGTAATTTAGGGCAACGGGATCGCTAGCAGTAACAACAAACCATAGGTTGTATTTAGTTTTATTAAAATGAGAACCACGGGCATAGTTATGATTTACTTGTTCAAACTGATTAACAATACTGGCAACTTTATTAAGATCTTTTTCTTCGACGGCTAAAGCAGCAAGTGTACTAGCCCCCGCTTTTTTGTGATCAAAAACAGGACCAATACGTGAAGTTACGCCTAAATCATCTAAATCTAATAGCGCGTTAAATACTGACAGCTCTGTTATTTGAACCTTACCGTTTAGGTCAGAGCTATTGTTAGTAAGCTTTTGTGCGATGGACTGATATGGGTTACTACATAAAGGAAAACCTTTTTGAAAGTTGTTAATTATATCTTGTTGTAGTTGCGTAAGCTTAGTATTGTTTTTAGCTGTTGCTTGTGTTGCTGTCATGCTTATAGCCCTATTTGATGAGCGCGATTGGTAAAGAATATACCGCTCGGACTTTTTGACTTTAAGGTTTTTAATAAGGTTTGTGTTTGGGTATCGTATATTTGAACTTCATTGTTATCACGTACTGACATCCAAACTTGTTCTCCACGGGGAGTAAACTCCATATGTAATACCGCAGGGCCGGGTGTTAAGGTGTTAACGAGTTCAAACGTTTCGGTGTTAAATATTTGGATAGTATTGTTATCCGGGTGGGCGAAATTCACCCAAATTTGTCTGTTATCGGGTTGAGCCATTACAAAAATAGGCTGGCTATGAGCTGGGATTTCTGCCACTTGCTGCCATGTTTTGGTACTAACAACCAATACTTTATGTTGACCTACAGCCGGTACGAAAGCGTGATCGCCCGCGATTGCCCAACCTTCAAGATGTGGCATTTTATAAACAGGGAGTTTTGCCTCACCTTTGCCATAATCTTTTAAAATGCGAGTAACACCTTTTTCAATATGCCATAAATCAAGTAAGGCCATACCATCTTCGCCAAATAAACCCGCGATGTAATATCGGCCGTCACCGCTAATGAGTGCGTCGTATGGAAACAAACCAATATTTTCAAATTTAGTTAGCTTCATTTTCTTGCCATCTTCAATGTTAGAAAAATCGGCAATCCATATTTCATGGCTATCAAATAAACTAAAGACAAATTTGTTGTTGGGAGCATCAACTAAACCAACTACTTTTGAGCGGGCAGGGCTACCATCTTTATTCTTCGGTTTAGTGGTTAATACTGAGCTGTTGATCGTTGCTACTAACTTCAGAGTTTCACTGTTAAATACTTTTACACCACCTGGGGTGTAATTAGAAACAGCGACTAATTTTCCATCTTGGCTAATGGCTCCACCTATGCTGTTACCAGACTGCATTACACGTTTAGCTATTTTGTCTTTAAGTAAATCAATCTTGGTCAAACCACCATCACGACCAAATACATAGGCGTAACGTTGATCTCGTGAGTAAACAATGGAAGCGTGAGATAAATCACCTAAGCCGTCAATTTCACTAATGATTTTTTTATCAGTGTGATCGATAATTTGTACTTGTCCTGTAGCACGCTCAATAATAACGCCCATGTCGCCAGTAGCTCGTAGCTCAGCTTGTGGTGCCTGTTCTGTCATTGTGCAAGCACTTAAGGTGATGCTAAAAAGGCTAAGGGAGGTAAATTTAAATAGTTTGTTTTTCATTGGATATCCCTAGTTATTTTTTATTGGAGTGCTTGTTGGTAATGTTACCTTGCTTTAATTGCTCGGCTATCCATAAGGCTTCTTGTTTGGTTAATAGTGTTTTCCATGGCGGCATAGCAGTGCCAGGCCGACCATATAAAATAGTGTTTTGAATAAATAAAATAGGCTTGTCTTGTAAGTTTTCCATCAGCAATGCTGGGCCTAAGCCACCTTTTAACGTCATGCCATGACAAGATCCACAATCTTGTTTCACTAAATGAGTTAGTTCATTTTGACGTTCATTTGAAAGCTTCCCTTTATCGGCATGGTTTTCATAGGTATAGCTTTCATTGGCCTGACTTTGATTAGGTACTATTAAAAAGACCAATAATATTGCTTTGATAAAGCAAGCAAGTTTAATTATTAATGAACTCATGTTAATTACCCAAAAACTGTTTTTTGTTAATTGGGAAGTCTACACAATTAGGGAATATGATCTTTTGCCCAAGATCATCTTTTCGAGAATAAAGGGAAAACAAAGAGGTCGTTTATTGATTTAAATCACCGAATATTAAAATGATGAAATTTAGACCCCATTATTTGGCAATACGAAGCTAACTTTCTTGCGGGGAAACTATGATGTAGATCGATTTTTTAAGCTAAATATTCGACCCTTGAACAAAGTAATCTACTCTTTTGACTTAGATCACAATGTCGCTTTTCTTTTGCTTTATAAATAGCCGCCATTATTCATAAGAAAATTTTATGAACAAATTTAAGAGAAAATTTAAGAACTCAAGGATTACAAAATGTTTAAAAAATCGTTATTAGCTGTTGCACTAGCTAGCGTGTTATTACCTAGCACTTATAGTGTCGCTGAAGATGATATTGTTCACCAAGGCATTGATGAAAATATAGAGACTTTGGTTGTTATCGGCAAAACGCCGCGTAAAGTGCAAGATGTTGTTGGTGCAGTTTCAGTGATAAGTAGTGAGGTTATAGACAAACAATTAGTGCGAGATGTTGCTGATTTACTACGTTATGAAGCTGGCATTAGTATGGTTAATTCGGGTACTCGTTTTGGCAACGCTAGCATTGCAATTCGTGGTATCTCAGGCAATAGAATTGCAACAGAAATAGACGGTGTACCTATTGCCGAGCAGTTTAATATCGGAAGTTACTCTAATTCAGGGCGCAACACTATTGATCCAGAGTTAATTAAACAAGTTGAAATTCTACGTGGCCCAGCTTCTAGCACCTACGGTAGTGATGCCATTGGTGGTGTTGTTAGTTTTGTTACTAAAAAGCCTAATGATTTATTGAGTGAAACAGAAAAAGAGTTTTATGTTGGTCTTAAAACGGGTTATTACTCAATTGATAACAGTAAACTTATTTCATTAAATACAGCTTTTGGTAATGATGCTTCTAGCGCATTACTTTCAGCTTCATATCGCAAAGGCAATGAACTTGATAGCAATTCTGACTCAGAAATTGCCAGTGATATTCAAGATAATGAGACCAAGTCACTACTTGCGAAATATTACTTCGCAATATCTGACACGCAAGAAGTAAGTTTTTCTTATGATTATTTCAAGCGAGAAGCACAAACAGATATTCAATCATTACTGGGTTTAGGACGATTCAAATCAACCACTGGATTGTTTGGTAATGATGAAACTAGCCGTGAAAATTTTGTCATTAATTATGATTTTGTTCTTGATGCAAGTTGGCTTGAAGGTGGGGTGATCCGTTTTTATGATCAAAGCACTGAAACTGCACAGCTAACAGATGAATATCGTACCTCAAGAGGGAAAAATTATCGTTATGATCGTGATTTTTATTATCAGCAAGATATTCAAGGTTTACGATTAAATTTATATAGCAATGTTAATTTATCATCTACGACACACCATATTGGTTATGGTTTAGAATATAGCAAAACTGAGATTAAAGAGTTGAGGAATGGTTTGCAAACCAATGTTGATACCGGTGATTCAACCAATATTATTTTATCAGAAGCGTTCCCTGTTCGAGACTTTCCTATTACTAAAGTGGAAGAGTTTGGTGTTTACTTTAATGATGAAATCGCTATTGATGGCACAAATTTCACCTTTATTCCAGCCATTCGTTATGATAAATATGAGCTATCTCCCTCAATAGACAATATCTATTTGGAAGATAATCCACACCAAGCAGTCGTTTCTATTAGTGAAGATAGTTTTTCACCTAAATTAGGGGGTGTTTATCAGCTAAATGATGAATCCCAGATCTATGCACAGTATGTAAAAGGCTTTAGATCGCCACCTTTTGAAGATGCTAATATTGGTTTGGATATTCCATTATTTAAAATGCGAGCCATTCCAAACCCAGATTTAAAGTCAGAAACAACCAATGGCTATGAAGTAGGCTACAACCTTGTTAATGAGCATCATAATCTTGATATTGTCGGTTTTTATAATGACTATGATGACTTTATTCAAACAAAAGTTAATTTAGGATTTGACCCTGTCATCGGACGTATTATCTTCCAATCTCAAAATATTAATAATGCCAAAATTTATGGGGCTGAGTTTAATTATAAATACAATAATCAAGGCTTATTCAGCTCAAGTGATAGTTATAATGCCTATGCTTCTGTATTTTGGAGCAAAGGTGAAAATAAAGATACCGATCAACCTATTAATGAAATAGAACCTAATCATGCCTTAGTTGGTTTTGAATGGTTAAATAGTGATGAGACAATCTCAGTTGCCCTGCATGCAAACTTAGTCACAGGAAAATCAGATATCGATGATCCTAATATAGATGATCCTGAGCAAGCATTAGCGAGCACAGCAGGTTATGCAACTTTTGATGTGATAACTAATTACCATATTAATGAACAGCTCACGCTTGCAGGAGCAATAAATAATTTAACGGATAAACAATATTGGCTGTGGTCAGATGTTAATGGCTTAGCCCAAAACGAACCTTTATTAACTAATATGGCGGCACCAGGAATTAATGCTTCGGCGCAATTGAAGTATGTTTGGTAGTTAATACGAAACTGGTCAATAATTTAGTTTTAGTTACTACAGGTTAATATAAGTTGAATTTTAATGGATATTTAGGATAATAAATATAGGCTCTTTTGAATGCACAAATAACTTGATACTAACTTAGGATAAGCGAATGAAAACAATCGGAATGTTAGGTGGAATGAGCTGGGAGTCAACCGCGAGTTACTACAAGGCCATCAATGAAGGTGTAAAGGCTAAACTTGGAGGACTTCATTCGGCAAAGATTTGTTTGTATAGTGTTGATTTTGATGAAATAGAACGTCTTCAGCATGAAGGTAAGTGGAGCGAAACAGCATCAGTATTGTCTGCCGCAGCTAAATCTGTTGAAGATGGAGGTGCTGACTTTTTATTAATTTGCACAAATACAATGCACAAAGTCGCGTCTGAAATTCAAGCCAATATTTCTATTCCAATTTTACATATTGCTGATGCAACTGCAGATAGATTAATTGCCGATGGTATAACTAAAGTAGGTTTACTTGGCACCCGCTTCACAATGGAGCAGGACTTTTATAAAAGTCGATTAATAGAGCAGTTTGGTATTGATGTTATTGTTCCGTCAATTGATGAGCAAGTTATTGTTCATAACGTAATTTATGATGAATTATGCCAAGGGATACTTACACTTAACTCTAGAGATCAATATTTGAATATCGTCAATAATTTATATAAGCAAGGGGCTGAGGCTGTGATTTTGGGATGTACCGAAATAGCTTTGCTCATAAGGCAAGAATACACTCACGTTCCTTTGTATGACACAACTGAAATTCATGCAGCGAAAGCGGTTGAATTAGCAATTACCTCTCTTTAATCTCTGCTATGCCCAAACTCATTTCAACTGGAACATGTAGTTTGGGCATGATTACTTTGTTAAATAAACGTTTAATGAACGCCTCGTTCATTTAAATATTGGCTGTACTCTTTATCTGTACCATTAATGTGACTAATTAACCAAACAGTTAAATATTCACTTATATCTTTTAAGGCATCGTGGCCCTTCTCATTATATAGGTCAACAAATGTGCTGACTTGTTTAATCATTTCTTGATGTTTAGCTTTGTGGGCTTCAAAATCAGGATAATCATTATCACTCATTAGTTTTTCTTCACGCTCAAAATGGTATTGAGTGTAAGCAATTAATTCTTCTAATGCTTTTTTTTCAAACTCTTCGCTCATAGCATGGTCATAGGCGACAGTGAATTGATTTAATAAATTGATCAATTTTTTATGATCTTGATCTATATGAGTTATCCCAACGCTATATTCATCTTTCCACTGAATTTTAGTTGTTTGTTCCGTTTTTTTATAAAAAACTGGAATCAGTAATAAAATGCCAATAAGCACCCAAGATACAGGGTTGCTAAAACTGGATAAAAATCCTAGGAATATTACGACAATAATCAGCGCTATTGCTACGGCGTAAATAAAAGATTTTGTGCGTTTGTTCATTGTACTTCCTTAAACTATAAATTGAAAAAACCTTAAAAATAATAGGGTTAAGTTATTGAGATTGATTCTCAATCAAAGGTTTTCTATAAGTCTTTTCGTATTTTTACAAATAAAATATTGTAGCTTTATTGACCTTGATCAACTTGTTTTACTATTAATCGATCTTTTTTTTAAAATTTGATCTGAATCACATAATTATAACTCAAATGAGCAGATAGTTACATTTAGAAACATTTAGTACCTGTATTTGCAAATAGCGCAGGTATGAATACACAAATTAAACACGTAAACACAATAATATCTGGAGAGTAATCGATGAAAAACATTAAACACAGTCTTTCAGCACTTGGTTTAGCTATAGGCATGGCGGCCGGCGGTATCAGCATGTCAGTATCAGCAGCAGAGCCTACACTATCTGAAGCTGATTTTGATAAAGCAAAACTACAATACTTCCAACGTTGTGCTGGTTGTCATGGTACTTTACGTAAGGGGGCTACTGGTAAAAACTTAGAACCAAAAAGCACTATGAAAAAAGGTCAAAAGCGTTTAGAAAAAATTATTGCGCTTGGTACTGAAGGTGGCATGAACAACTTTGATGATTTGTTCAGCAAAAAAGAAATTGCCAACATGGCAACGTTTATTCAAATGACTCCACCAGTTCCACCGGAAATGTCTTTAGAGCAAATGCGTACACATACTAAGCAGTTTGTTGCGGCTAAAGATTACCCAACTAAGCCACAACATAACCTAAACTGGAATAACTTCTTTATTGTTATTGAACGTGATGCAGGTACAGTGGCAATTGTTGACGGCGATACTAAAAAAATCATCACGCATATCAACACAGGTTACGCAGTACATGTAATTAAAGGTACTGAGCATCATAAAACACAACATGTTAAAGATGTTGGTCGTTTCTGGTACACCATTGGTCGTGACGGTAAAGTAACTAAAATCGATTTATGGCAAAAACCTGAAAAAATGTTAGTTGCTGAAACTAAAATGGCGTATGACGCACGTGACATCGCTGTTTCTGGCGATGGTAAATACGTAATTGCGGGCGGTTACTGGCCTTCGCATTTCGTTATCATGGACGCGGTAACGTTGAACCCACTTAAAGTTGTTTCAACTCGTGGTTATAATACCAAAGGTGAATTCATCAACGAAGCACGTGTAGCTGCAATCTATACTACACCAAATGAGCCTACGTTCATGGTTGCTGTTAAAGAATTGGGTCAAATGTGGCAAGTTGATTACAGCGATTTAGACAACCTTAACATCACTCAAATTGATTCAGCTGAATTCTTACATGATGGTTTCTTCGACCCAACAGGTCGTTACTTCCAAATCGCAGCAAACGCTTCAAACAAAATGGTTGTTGTTGACAGTAAAACTCGTAAGTTAGAAGCAATGATTGACGTTGACAGTCTTCCTCATCCTGGCCCAGGCGCTAACTGGATTGATAAAAAATGTGGTCCTGTTGGCGGAACAACTCACTTAGGTACTGGTTTAGTATCTGTTTGGGGTAACGATCCTGCGGGTCATCCTGATAATGCTTGGAAAATGTGTTACGAAGTTGAAACAGATGGTGCTGGTGCATTCATCCGTACTCATGAAACTTCACAATACGTTTGGGCTGATCAGTTGAAGCATCCTGAGCCTGAAATTCAGCAATCAGTGCAAGTATTTGATAAAGATACTCATGAAATTGTTAAAACTATCCGCGTAACTACAGAGCCTGGTAAAGCTGCTCTGCACATGGAATTCAACAAAGGTGGTAGTGAAGTTTGGGTTTCAGTATGGAACCGTAAAGAAGCGAGCAAACCTACTGGTGAAATCGTAGTTTATGATGCCAAGTCTCTTAAAGAGAAATATCGCATTAAGGGCTTAACTACGCCAACAGGTAAGTTTAACGTATACAACCGCGTTAATCACAAAACTTAGCATAATCTTCACCTTGTTGCTGTAAGGCTAAGTTTCATCGTCAAGAGTACTCATTGACTAGTGTCAACTCAGTGCTCTTTCTTTGAACTTTTACCATACAGCATAAAGTTGAACAGATTATTAATAATTTGTAGGTTGGAATTTATTCTGACAAAGGTCAAATAAAAAACGACCAACAAAGTAGTTATATGAGGGCATGGCGGATGTCATGTCCTTTTTTATATCAAGATATATAGGCAAACCACTTTATTTAAATCAGTTTCATTAAAGTTGTTTGGGTATATACACTGATACGCTGTTATAGAAAATAACAGATAATTTGATTTAATCATCACGAGTCATTCGTTCGTAGGAATCAGCATGACAAATAACACATTTACAAAACCGAGTTTTTGGTCTCGTCGACTAATACTGGGTACTACCGTTTCTGGCGCCGTAATCTTCTTTATTGTCGGTATTATATTCTGGGGTGGTTTTAACACAGCAATGGAAGCAACCAACACCACGGAATTCTGTATTGGTTGTCATGAAATGGAAGACAACGTTTATGAAGAGTACAAGCCAACAATTCACTTTACCAACCGTACTGGCGTTCGTGCAGGCTGCCCTGATTGTCACGTACCAAGACCTTGGATACATAAAGTTGTTCGTAAAATTCAAGCGTCAAAAGAATTGTTCTCTTGGGCTACAGGTAAACTTGATACCAAAGAAAAATTTAATGAGCATCGCTTTGATCTTGCACAAAATGTTTGGAAAGCGATGAAAGATACTGATTCTCGAGAATGTCGAAATTGCCATAATTTTGAATCTATGAATCCTGAATTTCAAAAACCTCGTGCCCGTAAGCAACATTTAAATGCTTTTGAAACAGGACAAACCTGTATTGATTGTCATAAAGGTATTGCTCATCATAACGTGCGCGATAAATTATCTGATGAAGCATTAGAAGCGCTTGAAGCACCAAATCCTGATTATATTCGTGAGGTTCCTCAAGAATATAAAGACGGTTTAGCACGTATTGAAGCTAAAGAAGCCGAAGCTGCAGCTAAAGCAAAAGCTGAAAAAGCAGCCGAAAAAGTCAAAGTTGATGAGAAAATTGCTGTCGCTGTAGCTGCTGCTGTAGCTAATGCGGGTGGCTCTAAACAAGCTGCATCCGCAGAAAGTTCAGCTGACAGTGCAACAACAAACAGTATCAATGTTGATTGGAGTAAAGCTAAGTCTACAGATATTGGCGTTTTCTACCCAGGTACAGCATCAATTGAATGGGTATTAGGTCGGAGGCATGGCGGTAAACGTGCTTTTACTAAAGGTGATCGTTGTACTGAATGTCATGGTGAAGAAATTGCCGATATTGGTCAAAACATCGTTTCAGGTGAAAGTGAGAAAAAATTAGAGCCAAATATTATCCCAGGAAAACGAGGTAGCTTCGATGTGACTATTGATGCAACTCATGATGATGAAAATCTTTACTTAAGATTTAGCTGGGCTGATGGCGAACATGCTGCCGTACCATTTGTTGAAGGTGGTAAAATGGACCCTGAAAATCCAATGAAATTAGCTTTCATGTTGGCAACAGATGATGTTAAATATGCTGATAGAGCAGGTTGTTGGGGAACATGTCATGCTGACGCTAACACCATGCCATTTGCACCAGAGCAAGAGGTATTAAAAGGCTCTGATTTAGCAAAACGCTTAAACTTCGACACTGGCTCAGGTTCAGGTGTTACTAAGTACCTAACCGAATCACGAACTAAGTTAGAACTTAAAGGCCGAGGTGGTAAAGCTCTTGGTGGTTGGGATAAGCTGAAAGATGAGGCTGATATCAAAGCGGCACAAGACGCTAATCAATATATGGATATAGTTCGCTATAAATCAGGTACGGGTGAAATACAAGATGGGCAAATCTTAGCATCTCGCGATATGCACGGTGGACAAGGCGCGACAGTAGAAGCGGCCCTCAAAAATGGAACCTGGTCTGTTGTCGTTAAGCGTAAACTTAAATCTGACCAAGCAGGCGATGTTAGCATTGAAGTAGGTCAAGTTTATAATTTTGGCTTTGCTATTCATGACGACTACTCAAGTGCTCGTTATCATCATGTATCGTTTGGCTACAAGTTAGCTCTTGATAATGATGAAGCTGAAGTGAATGCAGTTAAACAGTAACGACGGTTACTGTAACTGCACTTAAGCGGCATACCAAAGCGCCTTGATTTGTTAACTCAGATCAAGGCGCTTTTTTATTTTTGTGTTAATATATCGCTATTATTTACGCTAATTGAATACAAGATATGAAAACCTTTAAAGAATTACTTAAGCTAACAAACGAACAAGATCAGCCACAACGTTTGATGTTTTTATTTGCTAATGCAGAATCTAAAAACCCGAAAAAAAGTAAAAAGCATCAACAAGGTACTATTTCGCCAGTAATGTGTGTTGATAAATTACCAGAAGAATTAACGACTTTTGCTGCATTAAAACAAGAAGCTGATTCAATAGAGGCAAACTGGAATTTTGTTTTCATCGCCAGTCTTAGTGGTGAAGATGGTATGACACCAAGCCAAGACGATGCCGAACCTTTCTTAAATAAAATGGTTAATGACGTGCAAACCGGAAATAATATTGGCCGTTATGTTATCTATGATAGAGATGAAAACCCGATTGAACTAGAAAATAACTCGTAACGGTTCACTGATACTCGAACCTGAACTATTATGAAACCTAATACTTCAACGGCAATGAAAATGCTTATTGAGCAAATTCAAACCGCTTTGCCTTTTGAAAAACCTGAGCATGAAATATGTGCAGGAAAGTGTGTTGGTTGCCCGAAAAAAATGTTGGAATACATTGGTAGTGAGCTTGATCATTACCAATGCCAACTTGATAATGAAGAAATTCCCACCTTCGGTGAAATTAGCGATTTAGCTCGTATTGCCAAAAAAGTTCACCGTAATATGGCAAGAAACCACTTAGTATAGTTCTAGGTATTATCTTTTGCCTTATTCTACTACTCTGTTATGCTAAATATATCAATTGATTAGATAGCTTATTATCGCCTATGCCAATGAGAACTATGCCAAACAAGGAAGTTTATGTGTCAATTATTGGCGCATTTTTCGCAACCTTGTGTGCATCATTCTTCAGTTTTAGCATCTTACAAGCTGAAAACCACCCGATGATATTAGCTTCAACAGGGGCTTCTGCTATGTTGATTTTTGGTATTCCTAATAGCCCAGTATCAAAGCCTTGGCCTTTAGTGGGTGGCCATATCATTTCAGCCTTTATTGGCATTAGTGCTTATTACTTGATTCCTTACCCTATTTTAGCTTCATCGGTTGCTATTGGTGTAGCAATGTTAGCAATGCATCACACGGGTAGTATGCATCCACCCGGTGGTGCTACAGCGGTAACTGCGGTTATTGGTGGTAGTACGGTGCATGAATTAGGGTATTATTTTGTTGTAGTACCGGTATTTTTTAATTCAATTATTTTGCTATCAATTGCTATGGCTGTGGCAACTTTTAGAGAGAAAAATCCGTTTACAGAATAAGAACAGTTACAAAGAAAAAGTAACGAGTTATTAGTCGCGAGTTTAAAATAGTGTGGTGCCATTTTATTGATTAGCACCACACATTTCGTAAAGTATTTTCGAAACTTCTCTTACTTTAGTTAATTACTGGTAATAAACTATAGTTTTCTGAGTACTCTAACATTTGCTTTGAAAAATCAGTTGGGTAGCTAATTTTTACATCGGTCAGTTTTTCACCTTCGTAAATTGGCGTCAGCTTAGGATTAATAAAACCAGAGTAAGGCGCTAAGTTAAGTTTTTCATAACGGTTTAATACTTCTTGATGAAGTTTCTCTTCAACTTTTACCGCGTAGCCTTCAATTAGTGCTTGTCCAGCAGCAAAATCGCCTTCTGATTTAATGCGTTGCAATTCACGTAACAACTCACCAAATAAGGTGCGTAGTTTTTGATAATCTGTTACTACAAAGTAAGTTTTACCATCACGAATGCGTTTTTCGATAACGTTATCTTTTGCACCTTTCTCGAATACCCAACTAGCGATCAACTGACGATTACGCATGTGTGCTTCTTCGATATGCTCACCCAATTTCAAACGACGAAGTTGTTGCATCATTCCGTTACGAATGTAGCTATCATAACTGGCTTTACCCACTTCCAAACTTGGCATGGCGCCCATATCAATAAGCTTTTGATCCATTAAATAATACAAAGCAACTAAATCAGCCCGGCCTTCTTCTAAAGCGGAAGAATACTGTTTTAGTGTTTCTTTTGGTGTGCCTACTCCTTCATTAATTTGTCCAGAAGCATGACCGATAACTTCGTGCAAATCTGTATGCAAGTGTGAAGCTAATGGACCAAATTCTTTAGCACGCTTTATCTCGGCTTCATCCCATGCAAACTCAGACAATGAACCGCCTTTAACATGATCATACGCATCTACAATATTGGTCAAACTAACTGATTTTGAACCATGCTCTGCGCGGATCCAGTTAGCGTTAGGTAAGTTAATACCAATAGGTGTTGAGGGTGATGCATCACCCGATTCAACTACCACTGTAATAGCTTTACCGGTTATACCTTTAACTTCTTTTTTCTTATGAGAGTCGATAAGTGGAGAGTTATCTTCAAACCATTGTGCTTGTGTTGCAATAGCAGCAATCATTTTCGTTGCTTGGTGATCTTTAACCGAAACAACTGATTCAAATGAACCACGGTACGCTAGTGGATCGTCATAAACTTCAATGAAACCATTCACTACATCTACATCAGAATTCACATCATTTACCCAAGCAATATTGTAGGCATCAAAATCAGCTAAATCGCCACTTCGATAATATTTCGCTAACAGTGTCAGTGCTTTTTTCTGTTGATCATTCTCAGCAACGCTTGCGGCTTTGTCTAACCAATGAGCAACTTGAGTAATGGCTTTACCGTACATACCATCAGCTTTCCAAACTTGTTCAACTAGCTTGCCATCAACTTTTGCTAACTTAGAGTTTAGACCCCAAGACACTGGACGTTTGTCATCTTTATTGGTTTTAGCTTTGTAAAAAGCTTCAACTTCAGCTTCGGTAACTCCTTCATAATAGTTAACAGATGAAGCGACAATGTTGTCAATATCAGCTGATTGGTCAACCATCTTAGGCGCTATGTTTTTATCAAAAATTATTGGCGTTAACTGCTCGATTAATTGCTCTGCCGTTTGTCCGTTGGTAAGTGGTAACTTACCTTGCTCTGCAACTGTGCTAACATAGTTTGCAAAGTTTTCGGGGCTAAATTCAGGCTGGATTTTTGCTGACATATAATGATGATGAATACCATTTGAGAACCAAACACGCTTAGTGTATTCAGCAAATTTAGTAAATTCTTCAGTAGTTTTATCACCTTGATAACCTGTTATAACAGCTTCTAAGGTATGGCGAATAGTAAGGTTATATTTATAGTTTTGATCCCAAGTCATATCACGGCCAGATAAAGCCGCTTCATATAAATAATAAAGTAGCTCTTTGGTCTCTAGTGGAAGTTCGTTAAAGCCGGGTACTTGATAACGTAATACACGAATGTCAGCAAAGCGTTCTGCTACCCAGTTGAATTCACTTTCTTGCGAATTTTTGGTGACTTCATGTTTTGCGACTTCTTCTTGTTTTGCTTGAGTATCATTTACTTTTTGTTGTTCAGAGCAGGCACTAAGCGCTAAAGCAAAGCTAACAGCAAAGGCAAGTTTGCTTGGTTTTTTATTGAATTTCATTTTGGTTTTCCAGTATTTATAGTCATTATTATCAGAATATTTAATTATTGCAGGCAATAATTTTAACAAGGAAAGGTTAACAGCTTGTAAGGATAAGGTATATGAAACAAAACAAAGAAGGTGTTAGTTAAAATATTTTAGGTTAAATAATTACTTGAAATACGCGTGTATATTGTATACATTTGAGTGCATTAATAACTCACATAAATAGCTTTAAATGAAAAATAAAAAAACACTAATAGTGGCGTTAACCTCAGTATTTCTCGCAAGTGCCTGTAGTTATTCGCCTTTAGCTGAACAACCTATAGAAGTTAGTAATAACAAAATTGATTTAGCTCAATCTGAAACGGTGAAAAACTTACTTGCTACTGATGCCGATACTCTTTGGAGTCAATATTTTGATCATTACCAAGAAGGTTTGCTTTTACAAGTTAGTCAGGCAATTTCAGTACTGGCAAAAAAAGGTGAGTTAGCCAATGCAGACTTAGAAAAACTTACCTTCTATTTACGAATATATTCAAGTTTTGGTCCTGACAAAGACTGGCCTGAAGAAACGGCCGAAGCGTTGAATAACGCGTTAGTAGCCTTGCAGAATATGCAGGGGTTTTATCAAATAACACCAACCACAGCACGCTTACATGAAAACTATGCTGTCGCTCTATATCGTTTGTACTTTTTAGAGCCACTGCGTTTATCAACTGCAGATCACATTCAACCGTTAGCTAGGTTGATCGACTTATACGCGAATAGTGATTTGATACAGAATGATGTAGAAAATAAGAGTGAAGCACTTGAATATGCGCTTTGGGAAATTATTCGAGCCAGTGCAATACTACCTTATGAGGCAACTAGGAAAAATAAAGCTGAGCACCTTAGTATTTTTAGCAAAGACGAGTCGTTAACTAGTGCTTTATTGGCTTTTATTGAAAGTGAAAATGCCACAATTAATGGTGATGATTGGCCGAAACAGCATGCTACTTGGGCATTAGCTTACTACTATAATGTTTATAATAAGCAATATTTAAATGTTTATTATGAGAAAAGTGAAGCAGAGCAAAAGCAACTAGATGATGATGAAATTACTTTGCCCGTTCAACAAAAAATGACCGATTTAGATAACTCACTTTGGCAAGCCCTTAGCAACTCAATGAAGAGTACAGTGCCAGGTCAAGAATCAAATACTGAGTCCGAAGCAGTACCTGATGCTAAATCTGGCAGTAAAGCACTGAAAACCCTCTTTAGTGTTCCTTATGTTGTTAGCACTTATCGCGGAAAATCAGAGTGCGAAGAAGGCAGTTTAAAAGATCGATGCATTGCGCCAACGGTAGAAGAAGCAACACCAATTAAACATATCTGCTCTGATAGTTTGTTTATTCGTACTCAGAAAATGACCAAAGCGCAGTTAGACGACTCTTGTAATCAACTGATTTCGCAAGAAGCCGTTTTCCATGAAAAGTTAGCGACTAACAAAGAGCCTGCAGCTAATGATTTTAACGATAAACTGCGGGTAATTGTTTTCAATAATGCTGCAGAATATAACAAATATGGTCAACTAGTTTTTGATATTGATACAAACAATGGTGGCATGTATATTGAGGGTACTACGCAAGATCCAGAAAATCTGGCGACTTTTTATTCTTATGAACACTTTTGGGTGCGTCCTAAGTTTCAAGTGTGGAATTTAAATCACGAATATGTGCACTATCTTGATGGGCGTTTTATTAAATATGATACCTTCAATCACTTTCCTAGTAATTTAGTATGGTGGTCTGAAGGGTTAGCAGAGTATATTTCTCAGGGTGATAAAAACCCTAAAGCATTAAAATTATTGAATAAAACAAAGCTGGATGAATGGTTAACCTTGCAACAAGTGTTTGATACTAAATATCGAGATGGAACAGACCAAGTTTATAAATGGGGTTATTTAGCGGTTCGCTTTATGTATGAGAAGCATAGAGAGGAATATCGTCAGTTAGCTCATCTTTTGAAAACAGATTTCTTTGATGGTTATAAAAAGTTACTTGATGAAAGTGGCAAACAATACCAGGCAGAATTTAATACTTGGTTAACCGAGCTTAATGCTAATTTTGTTGATGTTAGTGTAGAGAAAAATCCACAAAAACCACGACAGTTTTATCGTTATACCTATAAAGATTATTTACAGCCTACGCATTTGAAAGAAACATCCCAGCATATGCACTGGCAGTATTGGCATGAAAATGCGTTAAAAGATAATAAAGCTATTACCGTTACTAAGAAATAATTTTTATTATCGCTATTGTTTTTTTTATGAAAACGCGGTTATTTTTCAATAATTGCGTTTTTGCATATCTGCGCATCGTGGAATAGAAAAGAAATTAAGCCTCGTGGATTTCGAGACTAAGCGGAATAAAATCATAATCAAAAACTCAATGTTTTGATTAATGATTAATGATTAATGATTAATCATTAATCATTAATTTTATGAATGTGAATTTAATTAAAGATCCGCCTTTCAACTGATAGTTACAAGTTTGAAGGTTTATAACCTATTGATGATAGGTTTGTAAAAAGGTAAAGTTTAAATATTCAAGAATAATTTAGTCGGAAATAGTTCAGCCAGAAGCGCGGAATTTATCCGGTTGATATAGCTGTTATGTTGAACCAAATTTACGGAGAATTAATCCACTATGGATATTAATGAAATTACGACTTTCTTAGGATGGTGTACTGCTATAAATATGGGGATTTTAGCGTTTGCAGCAATATTCCTTTTCTTATTTAAAGACTTCGCTACCAATACTCACAGTAAATTGACGGGTGTAAGTGCTTCAGAGTTGCCAACTTTATATTTTTCATATATAGCAAACTATAAAATAGGTGTCATCATTTTTAATTTTGTGCCTTATATAGCATTAAAACTCATGGTTTAGTGGCTATTTCATCATAACAAGCTAATAAATAAGGACGAATAACAGCTAGCTGTTGTTCGTACCTCACACATTTTAGCCAACTATTATTTGCCGCCTAACGTGGCGTTAACAGTACAAGGAGGTTTTAGTGCAAACAGATATTAAAGTATTAACAAAATCTAAACATGGCTTAGTTTCAGGGACTTTAAGAGGTTTAGCTGATTACTACCATTTAAACCTAAACGGACTTCAGTTTGTTTTTCTTATTGCTGCACTTTTCGGTGTAGGTATAGTTTTATATTTTGTACTCTGGATAAGTCTCCCAAGTTATTCTCAAAGATCCGTCCTGTTAAGTGATTTACAATCTAAACAAGAGTGAAGTACTGCTAACAAGGTATTCAACCGAACAATTTACAGTTGGCTTTTGTTCATTCCTCACATATTTTAGCCAACAATTTTTTGTCTGTTAATTAGGCATTATAAGTATTGGAGATGTATTTGAATATTCTGCTAGTGAGTAGTAGTCAAAGAGTTAATTCTAAAAGTTTTGATGTCTCAAAGTATTTACAAACTAATATATTAAATGGCATGGAAGGCATTAATTCCTCGATATTAGATTTATCACTATATCCTTTTTTATTAGACCATTATGGTACCGGTAGAGATGATTTAATTTCATTAGCCAATAATAAAGATGAAGTATTAAGGCTTTTGTATGCTTGTGATGCAGTAATTTTTATTGTTCCTGAGTGGGGAGGAATGATCCCTCCGGCACTAGTAAATCTATTACTTTTGTCTGCTAACGGCTCCGCTAATGGTTTGCCTTTAGGTCACAAACCTGCATTTGCTATAGGTGTTTCGGCCTCCAGTGGTGGCAGTAACCCTATTTCGTTATTAAAAGGTTATGCCGCAAAAAATAGTCATCTCACTTGGTTACCGTTACATGCAATTATTCAAAATGTAGGTGATTTTCTAGAACAAACGTGGGCACCAACACTTGATAATAGGTATTCGCAAGTGCAATCACGTTTATTGGTTGGTTTAAAGAGTTTAACTATCTATTCGAATCAATTAGCTCCTGTAAGAGATGAGTTAGTCGTGTTATCAAAAGAACACCCTTTTGGTCAATGAAATACTCTTAGAGCAAACCGTTAAACAAGAACAAAACAAAGTTGGCTTTTGCTCCTTTGTCACTTATTATAACCAACAATATTAAGCCTGTTATCAGGACGTTAGCTTACTCAAGGAAATCCAATGTCTCGCATTATAATTTTAACCTTATCAGTACTTTTTTCATGTGTCGTAATAGCTGATACGGCCACAGATAATAAAAATGTAAAAAGGGCTGTGCTTGATTACATAGAGTCACAACACAAAGTCGAACCAGACTTAATGAAAAGAGGCTTAGATGAAAAGTTAGCTAAAAGAACCTACTGGGAATCTAAAGATGGTTCAGAATTTATAATGGAAACAGATTTTGAGACTATGGTTTGGGTGGCTGAAAACTACAACAAAGATGGTAATAAGTTTCCGTCATCTCCCAAAGTTAATATCGACATACTCGATATAGATAACCGAGTGGCATCGGTAAAATTAACTGTGGATGATTGGATTGATTACATGCATTTATATAAAAATGAAAATGATGAATGGAAAATAATTAACGTTTTGTGGCAATATCATGATACGAAAAAGCATTCGAGTAAACCGTAAGTTAACAAGCATTCATCAGTACAAAAACCGTTGTTTTTTGCTATTTTGTCTCTTATTTCAACCAACTATCTTAAGCAGTTTAATGTGGGAGTTATATGCCGGCGTTTATTTATCCTATCAGAAACTTGGAGGGCGACTGTCCATCATCAACAAATCTAACTTTATCTGAGCTTGTTTCGGTTTTGCTACGTCTATTACTTCAATCATTTCACATTCATCTCTAATCATTTCAGGAATCAGACTAGGGTAATGACGGCAGTCTTCAGGTCTATTTAAGTAAATACTGCATGTGTATCTATTGGAGGCGAGAGAGTCTATTTTGGGTACGATTTCGAGAAAGGGGCATCTTTTGAGACGTGAACCGGAATGAGGGTCAAACCATATTTCGTTGTTTTTAACGAATTTGAATATTTCAGGGTTAAATATTTCCCATAGATCAATTTCTTCTTTTGTTGCGGACAGAGCACCATCACCGTATTTGATACAACATTTGCCGCATTGATTGCAATCTTTCATAGTTTGCCAATTATTTGTACGTAAAACATCGTATTGTATCATTGATGTTGTTTTTAAATCATGGTCTTATAGTTGGCATATGACAAGAGCTTCAAACGGACAAAATATAGTTGGCTATTTTCACTCTGTTTAATATTTTAGCCGACTATATCTATCCGCTTACGGTGGTGCGTTATATTTTAAGGATAAATTTAGTATGAAATTAATTATCACAGTTTTATTAACCATTATTTCTTTAAGCTCTTATGCTAGTGATCATGGAGACAAAGGGTTCAAAATGGATGTGACTGTATCTGGCTTTTTTAGCCCCGAAGTTGAAAAAGCAATAATAAAGTCAGTTGTAGAAGGTTCTTCGGCTGAAAAAGAGGGAGTAGAAATTGGAGATGAATTGGTTGCAATTAATGGTTGTAAAATACCAGGTTGTTCAGCTTCTGAAGCCAAAAGTATGTTTCAAAAAAGTGTCGGGGAAAAAGTAGTTTTAAGTATGTTGAAACCTGATGGTAAAACATACCAAGCCACGGTCTTGTTACAATAAAAACATTACAAGAACTCATTTTACCAACAAATTTTTGCCCATTAACCGGGCGTAATATTTAAGTCGAGTTTTGCATTTGTCCAAACTGAGAGATTTAAAAGGTCTAGGCCCTAAATCAGAGATATTACTGATTGAAGTCGGAATAAATACAGAGGACGAGCTTAGAGAGTTAGGTGCAATTCGAGCTTTCCTTCGCTTAAAAAAAGAAAGTAGTACTATAACCAGTTTAAATTTTTTATATGCTATGGTTGGTGCATTAGAAGGCGAACATTGGCTCAATGTAGCAAAGCGTGAGAAAGGTCGATTGCTAATGGAGTTAGAGGGATACAAAGAGTTAGAAGGGTTTCTCAACACTGAAGGTATAGCCCTTGAATTATAAAAATCCAATTAAGACGAGACTGCAAACATTGGCTCTTAACTCAATTTTGAAAAGTACTAGGATGAACTTAAATGTATGCTAATGAAGCTGTTTCAGAACAAATAACATTAGGCTTCCCACAATTAATAAAGCCATTTAAATCGACTATTTTCTTTATTTTATTAATAACCTTATTTTTAGGTTTCATGAAATATGACTCCTATAAAACTGAAGAAAGCCAAACCTTAGTTATTATTTCAAATCCACAAGTTAATGATATTTATTTTTTAGACTTCAGATTGTTAAGTAACAAATTGAGACCTAAAGAAAAATATAGGATTGCTAAGGTTGTTGATATCACAGGTGATATTGTTACTTTGGTGTATGGTGGTTTTTTCTATCAACGACAACATGCCGCTATTAATAGTATCCAATATGGTCATTTAAGCTATAAAGATTATTTTGAACCGAAGCGATATAACATTCCTCTTAACACAATTAAGGATATGCAAAACAGCCAAGCTATTTACTTAGCTAAAAGACCCGTTAGAAATAAGTTATTTGGTAGCTTGGTCGGTCCAGAAAAAGCCAAAGAAGCTGGTAGTCATTTAACTTATGGTAAAAAAGAAAACATTAGAGGTGAAGCATTCTTAAAAGAGCAATTTAGTGAAACTAATTTAGAAACTGCATTTAAGCTTTTTCAGAGCTCATCGAACCTAGGTTATGCTAAAGGGCAAGTTAATCTCGCAGAAATGTACATAAATGGACTATATGTTAATAAAGATTTAGAGTTGGCTCTTTATTGGCTTAAGCGCGCATCATTACAAAGTTACAAACCAGCAATTTTAAAATACGGAATAGTTTGCAAACAGGTTGAATCATGTAATGTTATCGACTTTTATCAAGAATTAACGACATATGGGGTTAATATAAAAGTGAGAAAATTGGATTTTGAGCTTAGTAAGTAAAATATAAAAAGATTTAAAGTCGGACTCGTCGCAGCTTGCTCGGCTCCATTTCGTTGCACATTTTAGCAAACATTTTTTGTGTCTAAAGTGGCGACATGCACCTAGCTCATCCCTGAGCTTTGGTGTTGTTTTAAAGGTTTCTAATTTTAACTATCTCATCTTCATCTATCCCCAAGGACTCTAAAAACAATTGATGTTCACTTGGTTCCATCATTTCAAAGTTTTTATGCCAATTCACCATGTCGTCATCGCTAAATCCTGATGTCTTCATAATTTCTACCCAACGTTCTTTTGTGACCATGTCTTTCTCCAATAATTCAGGTTGCTGTAATAACGCTACAATAGCGCTTTGTTGCTTGCGTAAATCTAAAATATTTTGTTCCAATTTTTCAAATTGGGTTCTTAATACTGTGGATTGACAAGCTTTACTATCGTGATTAATCAAGAGTTCAATTTCAGCTACAGGGATACCAAAAGAGCGAAAACGTAAAATATCCTTAAGTTTTTCAACTTCATGTTTTCCATACCATCTATATCCATTTTCTGAACGTATGGCAGGGTCTAATAGACCTTTACGCTCATAAAATAGTATGGTTGCACGCGATATTTTGCATGTTTTAGCTAGTTTAGTTACTGTAATCATAAATATGCCTTTCTTTAACCACCCAATGAGTATCAACCCTGAACCTGTAGACAGGTCAAGCATGGTTAGTATAGTATTTTATTAATCGGTAAAACGCGTAACAAGTAGATAAACAGAGAAAAAACAGTTGGCTTTTTGCTCCTTCGTCGATTATTTTGGCTAACTGTTTTATTGCCACTTAGCATAGCGTTAGCCATTTCGTAGCGTTAGGAGTATTTGTGAAAAAAGAAATTGATAAATTAGCTTGGTTGTACATTCGAGAAGGCAAGCTACTAAGTGCTCGTTCAAAAAATAAAGAACTCTTCTATATTCCTGGTGGTAAACGAGAAATAGGGGAGTCAGATGAACAAGCACTTGTACGTGAAATTAAAGAAGAAATCTCAGTGGATTTAATTCCCAGTTCAATTAAGTATGCAGAAACATTTAAAGCTCAAGCCGATGGTAAAAATAGTGAAACTATTGTTAAGCTAACTTGTTACTTTGCAGACTTTGAAGGTGAGCCTTCCCCTGATGCAGAAATAGAGGAAATAGATTTTATTGGTCATCAAAATAAATCTCTTTGTTCACTTGGTTCTATTAAGGTGATGGATTGGCTTAAGAGCAAAAATTTAATATTTTAGATAGGAAATAACAAATGGAAGCAAAATTAATTTTACAGCCAGTATTCGTTGTTGGTTTACTGACGGTAGTGATGACAATTTGGATGTTTTTGACTCGAATTCCAGCAATGTCTAAGTTAAAAATTCATCCTCAAAAAGGTCAAGATACAAATAAGTTACGTGATCTTTTGCCAAAAGAAGTTTCAAGAATATCTAACAACTACAATCACTTATTTGAACAGCCAACCTTATTTTATGCCGTTGCTATTTCTATTGCAGTATTAGGTCATGTTGATTCGTTACATATTGGTTGTGCATGGGCATATGCCGCATTGCGTATATCGCATTCTATTGTTCAGGCTACCATTGATTTAGTGATGGCACGATTTATAATTTTTATCCTATCATGGCTTGTTTTATCCGTTATGGTGATACGTGAAGCTTTGATTGTTTTTGGTCTCTAATTTTCTTGCCTGTCCGCCTCTAATAAGCTGTTAGTTTTTTAACGGATTAAGAGTGCTCAAATGGATTTTACATGATGAATAAAGCGGTAATATTTTTCTTAATACTAAACTGTATTAGTTGTGTGGTTCTGCCAGAAAAAGATCACACTAAAAAATACAAATGTGGCTTATCAACTGATATGAAGGTTTTGAAGTTAGTCAACTTAACAGACGGTGACACTAGCTTTTACGAGTGGAATGATGAGATTTTAGCAATTATCACCATACCAACATCGGCTATTATTTCAGGTAGCTATGTACTTGTTAACAATATCTATCATATAGGTGAAAAGCAGATAAAGTGCAGTTAATCAAAAACTCTCCACTATCAAGTGGAGGGTTCATTATTAGCTATTTTTTTGTTAATTGGAGTAGTCTGGTAACAGAAAACATTAAAATGAAACCCATTAAAACTGTCGTTATTACTTTCCCTATCCAAGGGTCTTGTATTGCGAAAGCGGCAGCATAGCTGAAAGTTAAAATATTGGCGAATACGGAAGCAAAGTGCATTCTTGAACTATTTAAATTTTCTTTCAACTTTACTATATTTAGCATGCAAGACATTAAAAATGCTATGACCATACCGGGATAACTCATCTGTGCTGGTGTAAATTGAAAATTAAATTTAATAAACACTAAAGCACCGTAAATCAAGGCCGTTGCAAAAACAATGTAACATAAAGCTAATTCGATTTTTATTCTCATGTTTTATCTCTGTTTTATTGATGTTGAACAATATGTTAAGTTCAAGTTGAAAGTTTTTCGCTGAAATAGGCCTATATGGACAAGTTATTTTGCAAAAGGCGCTAAGCTTTTGATTTTAATCGGTTTTAAGTTTGTTTTTACAGGTGCAAATAGACCTATTTGGGCTTGTAAAAGAGTTAACGATCAATTCAGGAGTCATTTTGTTCAGTTATAGTAATTTAGTTGCGCTAGGTTGCATTCAGGGAATAGTCTTATCTATTTACTTATTTCGCTTTCTTGGTCCTAATAGAATCCTAGCGATTTTTTTATCGCTACTGTCAATTAACATGTGTGTTAGCTTTTATGTTGATAGTGGTTTATTTGATTCGTCAATGTATGCGGTATCGATATGGGAGAGCCTAAATAGCTATTTATTGCTCGGTCCTGTTTTAACTGCCTTTGTCATAAAATTGATAAATCCAGAACGTCATTTTAATAAGGTGGATACTATACATTTATTGCCATTTATCTTGTATTTAGCGATATTTATTACAATGTACCCTTATGAGCTATCTTCTTTTTTAGAGATACAAGGTGGCAATTTACAACAAGTTTCAATGCAGTCATTTGAAGAGAGGTTCTCTTTTGTACCACTAGCCACAACAGTACATTTTTGCTTATATTTACTATTTTGTAGCGGGTGTGTTTTTCAATTCTGGTTAACACAGCGTGGACAAAGTATTTCAAGCCAACTCAGTTGGTTAGTCATGATATTGACAATATCTTATCTGATGATGTTCAGCATTTTCATAGTATCTATCACTGCAACACTAATGGAATTAGATAAATCACACTACTTGTTGGCGTTAAGTAATTTAACAACGGTTGCAGGAATATTTGCCATAACCTTTCTATTAATACGCATAGGTAAACCTAATGCAAAAGCAAATATTGAAGTAGAGAAAGAGAATAAAAATCTACCAAAAAGCAGAAAATCAAACAAAATTAAAGCTACCATTACGCAACAAAATTTATTAATTAAACTTGATCAAAAATTGGAGGTTGAAAAATATTATCTACAATCAGATTTTAATCAAGCGCAGCTTGCTAAATGTTTACAAATAAGTCGACATCAGTTATCTGATTTATTAACGTTTCACCCTGCGGGCAATTTTTATGAATTAATAAGTCAATTAAGGGTTGAAGCTGTTATTAAAGAGCTCAAAATGCGACCTATGAATGAAAAATTGATTGATATTGCTTATGACTGTGGTTTTAATTCTAAATCTAATTTTAATCAAGTGTTTAAAAAATATAATAGTCAAACACCAAGTCAATATAGAAAGTTGATTAGAACAGCAAGTACTGAATCGTTCTCGCGATAACTACAAAGTCAGCCTTGTTCAAACTAACAATGGTTTTCAAGCCGGACAAATTGCAGTTGGCTGTTGTTTGTACCTCACATGTTTTAGTCAACCATATTTGGACGCTAAAAAGACGTTATTAACTTCCGATAGACTTTTCGGTGCAAGACAAAGCGATGAAATGGAAAGAAAAGTGGTCAAAACTATCAGTGGAAAACTGGTGAATGTTCATAACAAGCTGTTAACAGACCGTTATGTTTCGTATAGTGTGTCAAATTGATGATGCTCATATTTAAAGGAGTAAAACAATGCCCGTAGTAACTATCCAGCAATCGCCAGGTCGTAGCAAAGAACAGAAACAATTATTGATTAAGCGAATAACCCAAGCATTTGAAGAAGCGTATGAATTATCTCCTGAAGCAATTACAGTGTTTTTTCAGAATTTTGATGATGAACATTGGGGTAAGGCTGGTAAATTGCATTGCGATAGAAAGTAATATGTTCTCTCGCTAAACGTACAAAAAATAGTTGGTTGTTTTCGCCCATTAACAGGGTGTTAGGGCTAATGGGGATAGTTGTGGTTTTGAATGAATATTGTATTAAGTTAGAAAGCCCTTCTGTTGAAGAGTTTTCAATATTAAGAAAAAAAATTGGCTGGGGTGAGGTAAGTCTTAATTTGGTCGAAGTCAGCTTAAATAATTCTTTATTTCACGTTGTCATTCGCGATAAATCTCAACTTATTGGTATGGGGCGCGTAGTGGGGGATGGTGCAATGTACTTTTACGTTCAAGATGTTGTCGTTGATCCTAATTATCAGAATTCTGGCGTTGGCTCTGCCTTGATGGATCAAATAGAAAACTATTTATCAATAGCAGCTAAAAAAGGCTCTACTATCGGATTGTTGGCTGCAAAAGAGAAAGAAGCGTTTTATACTCGCTATGGTTATACTCAGCGACCAAATGATTCACTAGGTCATGGTATGTGCAGGTTTGTGTAACGTGGCCCATTGCTTCGCGATTATAGCCAACCCTTATTTTCCGCTTATTAAAGTGTTATCTCTCTACAAGGAATTATAATGCATTTTGAAAATTGGATCGCATTTTGTTCAATTGCTTTTATTGCAGCGGCAGTTCCTGGGCCGGCAATATTGCTAGTGTCAACGCATAGTATCCAATTTGGTACATTGCGCTCACTAATTGCGGTAGCAGGAAATGTGACGGGCCTTTTTATAATGTCGGCTTGTTCCATTTTAGGTTTAAGCGCATTGGTAATGATTTCGTCTACAGCTTTTACCATCATAAAAATAATAGGGGCACTCTATCTCTTGTATATGGGGATAAAAATTTGGCGTAGCGGCGTACAACTAAATACAATAAATAGTGCAGGCCAAGCTAAATTTAGTGCTTGGAGTCTTTATTCTCAAGGGCTTTTAATATCGCTAACAAATCCAAAAGCAATCATATTTACTTCTGCACTTTTTCCGCAGTTTATTGTTATTTCTGAACCGTTATTACCGCAATTTTTAATATTAGTAGTCACTCTTATGATGTGCTCTTTTGTATGTTTGCTCGCGTACTCTCTTTTGAGTCAAAAATTAAAAGCAGGTACTAAGGAATATGTATCGGGTAGTGCGCTAGGAAAAGTATTTGGTACTATTTTTGTCGGTGCTGGTGGTGTTTTAGCAATATCCACTCAGAGGTAGTCTAGAGCGAATAAGAAAATACCAAAGACAAAATGCAGTTGATTTTTGTTCACTGTGTTCACTTATTTTAGTCAACAAATTGGGCCCGCTATTGGGTGTCAGGCTTAACTCTCACAATCATTTAGGAGCCACATGAAATTAAAAATTTTTCAAGTTGATGCTTTTGCATCAAAAGTTTTTGAAGGGAACCCTGCTGCAGTTTGTCCATTAAATGAATGGCTTGATGATGAAATTCTTCAAAAAATAGCGGAAGAAAATAATTTATCTGAAACTGCTTTTTTTGTCTCATCAGGTGATGAAATTCAGCTTCGTTGGTTTACTCCGTTAGAAGAAGTTGATTTGTGCGGTCATGCAACTTTGGCGTGCGCTCATGTGTTATATGAACATTTGGGCTATGTTAAACCCCAAATTAAATTTCATACTAAAAGTGGAACATTAATAGTCAGCAAAACAGATTCAGGTTATAGCATGGATTTTCCAGCTACAATGCCTGCTATTTTAAATTCTGATATCCCATCGGATTTAATTAATGCCCTAGGTAATGTCAAACCAAAAAAAATCATGGCTGCTTTTGATTATATTATTGTTCTGAACAGTGAGGATGAAGTTAGAAATCTCAGCCCTGATCTTTCAAAGTGGTTAAATATTGATTTAAGAGGAGTGGTAGTTACAGCCCAAGGAAACGATGTTGACTTTGTCAGTCGTTGTTTTTTTCCTAAGTTGAGAGTTAATGAAGATCCTATTACTGGCTCTGCTCATTGTGAGTTAACACCATATTGGGCATCTGTACTTCATAAAAAAACATTAAAAGCTCGACAGATTTCAGTGCGTAGCGGGCTTGTTTTCTGTGAGTTAGTCAATGAGAGAGTAGTCCTTACAGGAAGTGCTGTGGATTATATGATAGGTGAGATAACGATATAAAGTCTAACAAGCTTTTAAACAGGGGCAAAAACCGTTGGCTTATGCTCCGACGTCGCTTATTGTGACGTTAGTATCCCAAATGTAGTTAGAGTTTTTTTACTTTTTCTATTTCAATCGCATTTAAAAAACAGAAAAATGACTACATCGCACTGTTTTATATTTGTAATAAAAGGCGTATAGATGTTGATTTCAGGTTATAAGATTAGTTCTGATATAAGTGATATGGATATATCAGCGATTCACGATTACATTTCCAGATCATACTGGGCTGAAAATATTCCATTGAAGACTATGGAAAAAGCTATAAAAAATTCTTTATGTTTTGGTGTTTTTACTGATTCAGGAGAGCAAGTTGCTTTTGCTCGTATGGTAACTGATTCTGCTACCTTTGCTTATTTAGCGGATGTGTTTGTTTTAGAAAAACACCGAGGCAAGGGGATAAGTAAGTGGCTTATGAAGAGCATTATAGATAATCCTAACTTACAAGGCATACGTCGTATGGCTCTTGCAACAAGCGATGCTCATGGGCTATACGAACAGTTTGGGTTTAAAGCATTAGCTTCTCCTGAATTGTTTATGGAATTACATCAACCTAATGTGTATAAATAAGCTTAGTATCAACTTTAAAGTGCGAACGTAAAAAGTACGCAGCTTGTTGATAAATCAGCTTATTTGTGGTGCAATGGTGGCCGACAATAAGTTAGCTCGGTTCCGCTTCATAACACATTTTAATCAATAATAATTTGTCCCTTATTGGGGATATGTTTTAAGAGGTATTATCATAAATGTCTAAAATCGAATTCTCTATAGAACAGCGAGAATCTATGGTTCAAAAGCTTCAATCATATTTTGATAGTGAATTAGATCAGGAGTTGGAACAATTCGATGCCGAATTTCTTTTAGACTTCTTTTCTAAAGATATTGGAGCACACTTTTATAATCGTGGGCTTCATGATGCTCGAGCAATATTTGAATCTAGAGTAGAGTCGATTGATGATGAGATTTATGCGATTGAAAAAGAGATCTACTGAATCAATTAACCGTCATAAGAAGCTGTTCAAGAGAGGGGTTAATATATTTTTTATTTTGGCCAAAATTTAAGTTTATGAGTTAATAATGAAAGAAGAATTAAGAGTTAAAATTATTGAGGTTTGTAATAAAAAAATCGAAATTAAAGGTGATAATGTCGGTGTTTCATTTTATGCTTTTTTTGCAAATAAAAATGATAATCCCAAGCTACTTATGGAAGTTGCTACCTGGTGGATTCAAACTCATAAATTAGATCACTTCGTTAAGGCCAAAACAATTAAAGAGATGATTGACAGTGGTTTGTAGTATTGCTATCAATTGGCTTGCCTTCATTTTATTACACAATTTAGCCAACTGTTTTCGCCTATATTTGGGCGATAGATTTATGGAGTTAGTATGCACAAAATCGAAGTCATAGAAGTTACAGATAACTTTAAAGATGTAGCTGAATTGGTGAAAAACTTATTGATTGAACTTGAGCCTTCCGCTGAAGGTGGAATTGAAAGTACAGATTTAGAGTCAATTGCACAAAAATTACTAAACTCATCCAAAATTTGGGCATTCTTAGCAAAATATGACAATGAAAATGTTGGTGTTATTACGCTTCATGAATGTGCTGCAATATACGCAGGAGGGGTTTTTGGTGAAATATCTGAGCTTTACGTTAAACCAGAGTTTCGATCATCTAACATTGGAGAGCTATTATTAAACTCTGCTATTGAAAAAGGAAATGAACGGGGCTGGAAACGACTAGAAGTTGGTAGCCCACCTTCAAATGAAAGTCCGAGAACAATTAATTTCTATGAAAACAAAGGTTTTGAATGTACTGGTTCAAGGTTGAGGCGTCTAATATAACCATACTAGGCATTCAAATGAACAAAATACAGTTAACGATTGTCGTTCCTCAGCAATATTCGCCCATGATTAAGGCTACAGTTTAAAAGGTCCTATTTTGTATTTATATTTGGGTTATCTTCTCATTCAACTTTACGCTTTAATGAGTAAATTATTTGAAACAAATATTTCAATTTCAGCTATATTTTTTTCTATTATTATTGTTTTTCTTTGGTCATTCATTCCGTTTGTTGGTTATTGGTTAGGTAAGTTGCTTAAAGCTAATGGTCAGGTAAGTAAGTCTATTTTATTTATTTTTGGTATTGGTGTTGGCTTAATTGAAAAGAGTTTATTTTATTTTGACATTTTAACGAATAAACAAATCACTATTGGAACATTTATAGTGTTTATCTCGTTTTTTATTATTGCTTATATCTCTATAAATAGTACTGCTAATAAGAATTTAGAGCAGGACAGCTAGCAGTTTTTTCAGTTTCGTTTTGCGCTTACACCACTCTGGTAGACAATTATTTTACTTAAATTAACTTAACTTAATTTAGTTCAATTGTTACCAAAGAGGTTAACCTCGGTCATACAGAAATCGCCTTTACGACCAATATTTTAAGGTGTTTTTTGGTAAACCAAATTAGCCGCCACTAAATCGCTAATTGCTGTACCTACAGATTTGAATAATGTGATCTCATCCGAATTTTTCCTTAAAATGTCAGACTGTTTACACATGTCAGCTAACTCGCCAACAATGTCTTCAGCCTTGAAAACACCTTCCTCTATAGGAATAAGTAACTCACCGGCTTCATTTAATGTATTTGCTAAGCTATCAACAAATACTTTGGCTTTGGTAATCGTAATGCTGTCACATTCTCTGGCATTAGCCATATGGTTACCTAAGCAATCTATATGACAACCACGACTGACTAGCTCACCATCAAATAAAGGTGTTTTAGCGCCAGTCGCGCAGCAAATAATGTCGACGAAAGGAATTTCTTGAGCGACATCTAAGCTAGTGTAAAAGCTGATGTTAGGGTATAAGGGGCTAAACTCATTTATTAACTTTTGTACTTTTATCGCACTTCTGCCCCAAATAGTCACTTTTTTTAAGCCGCGAACGCTGATATGAGCATGTAATAAATAGAGAGCTAAATTACCTGTGCCAAACAACATTAAATGTTGACTGTCTTCTCGTGATAATAGCTGACTAGCCAGTGCTGAAATAGCGGCTGTGCGCCAGTAAGTTACACTGGTACCATCAACTAAAGCGAGCGGTTCGCCTGTTTCGCGACGAAATAACATTATTTTAGAAAACAATCCGGGTAAGTCGTGCTTAGCCTTATTATCAGGGAAATAGGTAAACATTTTATTGCCAATGACTTCCTCATTCCATGACGGTAATAAGGCAAAAGCATCATGCTTGCTGTGATCTTCAGGGGCGAGAAGATGTACCTGTCGTTGTGGCATGTGAAAGGGTTTACCAAAACTCTGTTTGAGCAGAGGAATTAATTCAGCAAAATTTAAGCTGTTTTGTACTTGTTCAGTGTTAATGATTTTCATCGTTAGCTCTTTGTAAAATAGAGGGTAAATTAGGGGTTAAAGTTCAATTAACTCTTTTGGTGATTTATTTAATATTTCTAAGCCATTTTCTGTTAACACCACATCATCTTCAATACGAATACCGCCCCAACCAGAGATATAAATACCGGGCTCTATGGTGATAACACAGCCTTTTTCTATGGCTATTTTGCAGTCAGGTCCAAGAAATGGTTGTTCGTGTAATTGTAAACCAACACCATGCCCTAAACCTTCACCAGCGTAATCTTTATAATCACTATTATGTAAAACGTTAGCCGATTGCTGATATAAGTATTCGCCAAGAACATCCTCTTTATTTGTATTAGACAGGGCATCAAGTGCAGCTTTTTGCGCGTTTTGTACTAATTGATAAATATATTTTTGCTTAGTGTCGGCTTGTCCAAAAACAAAAGTTCTGGTCATATCCGAACGATAACCATCAACTACTGCGCCAAAGTCAATTAAGATCAAGTCGCCTTGTTTTAGTGAACGGTTTGATGGAATGCCATGGGGCAGGGCGCTTCGCTCGCCAAAAAGTAGAATGGTAGCAAAAGACAATTCTTCAGAGCCTAATTTGGCCATTTGATAATCTAACTCATTGGCTAACTCTCGTTCGGTAATGCCTGTTTTAACTAGTGGCAAAATATTCGCTAACGCTTGATCGGCAATTTCAGCGGCTTGCTTAATGGTGGCAATTTCAGCGGCTGTTTTGATCATGCGAAGTTTTTCAACTGTGCCAGATAAAGCTACAGTTTGCTTTACCTGCGAATTCTGCTCTATTTGTGCAGCCAACTCTTGCCATTGAGCAACATTGATATGTTCGCTTTCAAAAAAGAGCGTTTGGCAGTTTTCTTTATTCAGCAGTTCAATTATTAGTGCGGTAAGGCTTTGGTTAGCACGATCACGACAAATAACTTTAAAGCCAGCTGCTTGCTCTTTTGCTTGCTCAAAATAACGGTAATCAGTGATCAAATAATTCACTTTATCTGTTACTAAAATGGTAGCTGCATGCCCTGAAAATTCAGATAAATATCGAATATTGATATCACTAAAAATAAGCACCGCGCTTTGCTCTTGGATTAATACTTGCTGGCGTAATGTGTTGATTTTCATTGATTCCCTCTTTTATCTTAATAAGAAGCCATGTTTAAGTGGATCATTTTGATTAATTAGCCACTGTGCTTTACCGCATACAAACGCGTTGCCAGTGACTTGGGCTATAACGGCATCATAGTTTTGTTCACTCGTGCCATAATTGAGTTTTTCAATGGCTTGTACGTTAAATTGGCTGCCTAAAATACTCTCGATAATGATGCTTTGCTGTAAAGGCACTTCTGATTTAGCAACATGCAATGCTATGCGACCACTAACGCCGCTGCCTGTTGGGCTTCGGTCTAGCTCTCCATCGGCAAAAACACAAACATTACGGCTGTGAACGTCATTGTTGGTTGGATCATCACCATCATTTTCTTGCACAAAGATCACGCCATATAAGAAGCTTAAATCAGCTTCAAATGGATGCTGAACTGATATTTTTTTGATGATGGCATCTTTAATTCTCTTACCGTAATCAATGAGTTTTGCTTGATGTTGTGGCGTTAAAGTTAGACCTAAGCTGGAGGCTTGCACATACGCATAAAAAGCGCCGCCAAAAGCAATGTCAATATTAACGATGCCAATGCCATCAACCTCAATACTTTGTTTATCAGCAAAAACGAAAGAGGGAACAGAATCGAAGCATACTTTAGTTATAATGCTATTTTTAGGGAAATCTTGAGCAAAGGCTTTAGCGCGAATTTGGCCACAAGGAACATCAATAATCACATCAGTTACCTCGCCTGTTTGTGTGACGACACCCGACTCAACGGCACATTTGGCTAGCGCAATAACGGCATGACCACACATGGTGCTGTACCCTTCGTTATGGATGAAGATAGCGCCAAAGTGACTATCTTCTCGTTCTGCTTGGGTAATAATTGCGCCATACATATCAGCGTGGCCGCGTGGCTCAAATATTAATGCGCGACGTAAATCATCATGACGTTGCTGGCAATCGCGCCTTTTGGCTAAAATAGTATCGCCTCTAAGTTCAGGAAAACCACTGGTAATTATTCGCAGTGGCTCACCGCCAGTGTGACATTCAATGGTGTTAATTGTTAAAAAGTCACCATTGTCAGCATTAGGTTGCCATTGCTCTAATATTTCTAGGGTCGTCAGCTTATTGTTCATCTCATTCACTCGCTTGTGCTATTTGAAACTGTTGTTGCTGTTCAATATCACTAACCAGTGTGCGATTAAATATATATAAAGCGATACAGGTAACAAAGCCAAGTAGGGCGATTACTGTCCACATCAACATAGGGTTTGCTAAATCAACTGCTAACGATTGATATAACCAACCCGATAGCAAGCCGCCAAATAAATTTCCTAATGCCATAGAAACAAAGTAATAGCCCATAAACATTGCCGCCTTTTCTTTTGGTGCAAATGAAGCTACATATTCTTGGCTTTTCGGTGAGGCAGTCATTTCGCCAACAGCGAAAATAATCACAGAAACGGCAACCATTAGACCACCAAAAATAAACCCGTTGGCAAAACCACCAATGATCATGGCGATTGACAAAATAGCCGTGCCAGCAATTAATGTTGGCAGTGCTTTGAATCTATCAATAAAGCGGCTGATCGCTACTTGGAATAAGATAATCATTAAAAAATCTAAACTTAAAATAGTCGCCGGATTCATTTGACGATAACTGTTAGCCCATTGGTTGGCGAAATCGGTACTGGCTTGTGGTAAGTTTTCTTCTGATTGGGCAAGAATAGAAAAGGCATTGATGAGTTCACTGCTAGGTACGCGAATATCTAATGAGGCTAACGTTGCTGAAATATCTTTAATGCTTTCTTTACTGGCGTTTAAATCAATGCTGGCAAACTCTTTACTTAAACGCGTGATTTCGCTTGCTAAGATATCAATGTTGATAGCGGTTAACGTATCGTGCAACCATGGGCTAATGCTGTGCAGTAAGCGTACTAGATCTGAGGTATCAACAAAGTCGCGAATGAACACGGGCAAGGTGATAAATATTTGTAAATATACGGTCCAAAAACCAGTTAAAATTAGTAAATAAACCATAAAGGCTGTATTGCCAACTTTCATTTTTTGTTTATACCAAGGTACAGAAATGTCGCTGGTGTTGGGCATATTCTGAGATGTTTTAGCAACCAATAAATCCCATATGAACGCTGATATAATTAGCGCTGCAGCAATTATTGTTGTCACTTTTCCGCTATTAATTATGCCCGCATAAAAAGACACTAATAATACCAGTAAAGGTACTACTAATAAGGCTAAACGAGAGTTACCTAATACTTCTTGCATTTCTTTAAATACTTGTTTTAAACCGCCAGTTTTTACATGACGCTCAGGCTCTTTGTAAAAGAATAATGCGGGAATGAAGTTGATGGAAATCCAAATAGCGGCAAAAATAAATACCCATTGCCAGCCATAGTTTTTTTGAATAACAGGGGCTAAAACAGGTCCTAAAAAACCACCAATATTGACCATCATATAGAAAATTCCGAAGCCTAAACCTCGGTTAGAATCATCAGTACTACGGCTAATAGTGGCTATAACAACAGGTTTGAAAATTCCAGCGCCCAAAGCAATGAGCATGAAGATACTAATAAAACTGCCCAAGTTTGTTGCGTAACCTAAAAAGTAATAGCTTGGTGCCATTAAAGTAAAAGAGAGCAAGAACATTTTTCGATAGCCAAATCGGTCAGCTAAAGCGCCAGAAATAACAGGGAATAAATAAAGGAAAAATGGCACCACACCCATGATTAAACCGCGCTCAGTATTGCCTAATCCTAATCCACCTTGAGTGCTTGGTGTCATAATATAGCTAGCAAGCAATGTATACATGCCGTACCAAGCTAGACGTTCAAATATCTCCATGGTGTTAGCCACATAAAACGCTGCTGGAAATGGTGTTGTAGTGGTGTTTTTCATATGAAGTCTGCTTGTTGTTTTTATGATTTAAATATGACTACATTAAATTGTATACAGTATACTTTTGTTTATCAAGTAATGAATAATAGAATGCAGGAAAATAAAAAGCCGCTCATTTGAGCGGCTTGAAATTAAACAGTTTAGAGTTAGTAATTAAAAACTTTGGCTAAATGTTACATAGTAAGTACGACCGTATGGGCTGTATAAAGAGCCATTGTAACCACCATATTTGTCGAATACAGGTTCTTCATCAGTGAAGTTGTTGGCACCGACAGCAATATTGCTATTCCAAGGAGTTGAGTAACTGTATGAAATATTGTGCGTCATGTATGATTCAATTTCAAAGAAATTAGTCTCTGTTTCATCAGCATAAACATCCATATCTTGAGCGCTGGTATAAGAGCTAAAGTAAGTTACAGTATGGTCATCCATGCTCCAGTCTAGATTAACGTTTACACGTAAATCTGGATAATCTTCTTCGCCTAAACGATCATTTGAAACAACCAATTCACCGTTATCAAGATAGGAATCTTTATAAGTTAAGAACTTAGAAACATTTAGGCTAGCACCGAAATCACCATAACCCGTTTCAAATTGTGCACCAAAATTCATATCGATACCTTCTCGCTCAGTTACACCAATGTTTGAAGTAGGCGCAACAACGTGGTCGATACGACCATTACCTAAGAAAGTAACCGATGAACCAGGATAAATATCACCCACTTGGCCGCCTTGGCCTTGTGCGTTTAATACCGCTTGGGTGTAAACAATCTCATCTTGGTGAATCGTATCAATCATTTGCTCAGTATCTAACTGCCAGTAATCGATTGAAATATCAAAGTTATCACTAATATCCCAAACTAATCCCATACTTACTGATTCAGATTCTTCTGGTTGAAGCAATAAGTTACCACCCGAACGTACCGCGATAGTCTCTTCACGCTCACAAGAATCAATATCTTCACCCAACGCTTGACACTGAACATAGTTGACTGTGTCTAAAAAGCCTTCTGAAGTGCCCATGTATAAATCAGATAACGTTGGCGCTCTGAACCCTTGCCCCATTGAAGCACGTAGTAATAACGATTCAATTGGACGGTAAGAAACTGAAGCTTGAGGATTAAACGTGCTACCAAAATCAGAGTAATCGTCGTAACGACCCGCTAAGTTGACTTCAAGTCCCTCAAGAACAGGAATAACCATTTCAAAAAATGCTGATGTAATATCGCGTTCACCTTTACCACCAGAGCCACCGTTACCACCAACAATTAAACCCGCTTCGGCTAAAGCATCCACTTTAGAATCTAAAGATTCTTCCATATAGCTAGCACCAACATAAACACCTAGAACACCCGCTGGAAGCTCTACTGGTTCAAATGAAACACCACCAATAATATTTAAACTATCATAAGCTTTACGCTTATCGTAGTTAGCTGTTGCACCTTGTGGAAGTTCTTGACTTGGATCTCGTGGATCCCAACCAACAAATTCACCACTATCTTCATCAACACTACCAACTAGCTCATCAATAGCGCCGCCTAAAAGATAACCAGTACCCCAAGTAAAGTTGGTGTAACTGCTGTAATTAGCAGAAATATTCCAATCAAAACTCTCTTCTGAGCCTTCTAAAGCGAATAAGTAATCATATACACTGTCGTGATGTTCTGCGATACGTTGACCTGCAGTATCGAAACGATAGCTCATACCTGCATATGGATCAGCAGATAATGCTTTTAATACTGTGCCATCATCTAACGTACGCTCAGGCAAACCTTGTGGAATAGCAATAGAGCCGGGAACGGGTGCTGAAACATCTTGTGTTTCATTTTTGGCCCAGAAAGCACGAGCCGTTAAGTTAATACTGTCTGATAATTCATAGGTGTAATGAATTAAGGTGTTATCACGCTTACTTTTACCAATTAATGCCGCAGCATTTGAGTAGTCGTATGCACAAAGAGTGTCGCCAGGGTAATCGTTATCAGTTAAAGAGCCTTTAAAATCGTCTCCGTAGAATGAACAATCATCTACAGGAGCCGACCAAACCCAATTATCTGCAGCGCCGCCACGAAGGACACGACCAGTAGGTGATAAATTAGCATAATCTTGGAATTCACCAGCATCACCACCTTCAAGTAATACAGGACGAGTGTACCAACGGTCATTTAACATAACGCCTGATTGTTGGTAATGCTCCATTGAGAAAACCAAGTTACCTTTATCTGAAGACATGCCCGCAGTAAATGAGATACGGTTTTGATCGCCACCCGTTAAATCAGGCTCTTCTTTATGAAAATCAAATTGCAAACCTTGAAAATCTTTTTTAATGATAATGTTAATAACACCTGCAATAGCATCACTACCATAAATAGCAGACGCACCATCAGTTAGAATTTCAATACGTTCTACCGCAGCCATAGGAATAACATTAAGGTTAGCAGCACCACCATTTAATACAGGAGACTTAGATAAACGTTGACCATCTAATAAAACTAATGTGTGCTCTGAAGAAGCACCTTTTAGCTGAACGGTAGATTGTGATGACCAACTGTTATTTGAACCACCACCCCATGAACCAAACGCATTTAAGTTTGAATCACGTAATGCATCACCAATAGTAGTAAAGCCCGCTTTTAATAAATCTTCAGATTTAATTATTGTTACAGGTGATGCACCTTCAAGATCTACACGCTTAATACGAGAGCCTGTTACTGAAATACGTTCAATTTCTTCGTCAGCATTTGACACTTCATCGGCAGCAAATGATGTGGGAGCAAACACGAGCAATGATGCGATCGTTGTTGCTATTAATGATTTGCGTGGCTTGAAACCACTATTAATAATATAAGTCATAGTACTTTACCCTTTTCATGTTGTTTTTGTTGTTGCCATTGCTTGAAAAGCTATTCCCTTAACCTTGAAATTAAGCAAAGATTAAAAATTCAAGCGTACTTATATAATATATATTGTATACGATCCACTGGTTTTTAATGGTTAAACTTGAGACTTCTTTGTTTCAGTTATAAATTCAAGAAAGCAATTTTTGTACGAGGATAATCGTAGTTTGAAGGGGATTTACCAGTTCGAATTTATAGAATCTAATGTCATTTGAATAGAATGTTCCATGATTGCTGGGATGTAGATAAGTCGAATAAATTTATTAAATACGAATTTAATTTGATGTTAGCTATTTTTGTTATGTTATATTCTGATTTTTGTTATATCTTTCTTGAATATACATATACTTAAAAAAACTATATTAAAAGATGATTTCCATACGTTTTTACGTGTTCATATTTCTATTTTTTTTGACAAAGCTAAGGAGATTAGTGTGGACATTTATACTATTTTGAGTTTGTAGCTAAAACTGGCTCGTTCAAGAATATGAAGCGCTTGGTATTTATCGCTCTCAACTATAACATTTACTTTGGTATTACACTTACAATGTGCAGTGTAATACTAAATAACAAATATCATTTAAAATATGACTGTTTTAACAGGGATTTGACAAATATCAAGAACTTGAGGAGGCTTTACATAGAAAAAAGGATCTGTCCGTATTCGTCTCTTAGATAATTTATTTTTAAAAGCAATAGTATTTGTTCGCTCAACCATAATTTTGAACTGTTTACTTTTGGGTAAGTCACTTGCTACGCTGATATTTTTAATTGTTGTAGCCTTGTTATTATTAAACATACCGTTATTGTTAACATTACCGCGATTAATTCTTTGTACTATATCCATTCCATAAATTACTCGACCAAATATAGTCATAATACTATCCAAATACCTTGGTGCTTGACCTATAACAATATAAAAATCAGTTGTTGCTGTATTGGGATCATTATTACGTGACATTCCAATGACTCCTGGGCAATGCGTTAACCAAGTCATTGAATCTTCGTTATTTTTAGCTACCCCAAAGCCATCTATAAAACCTGTTTGGGCAGCAAACATGTCAGGAGACTGCACTAAGGTAAATGTTTTACTATCAGTGTTGGTGATCCGTGGTTCTATAGGTAATTGCAATGATTTATTCTTTATTTCAAAATCAGGATTGCCATTATCTTCATCGACACTTGTGCCAGCTTGCGCGACAAAGCCACCTATAACACGATAAAAAGTTAAACCATTATAAAACTTGTTACGTACCAATTGTTTTATTTGAGCAACATGTCTTGGGGCAAAAAGTGAATTCAGTTCAATAATAACAAGACCTACATCTAGCTCTAAATATAGTAGTTCGTCAGCATTTGGCACTCGATATTGTGATTTGTTTATGTTTTTGGCATTGCTTGATAAATTTACACAGAGTAATAATATTAGCAGCAAATAAATTCTACCTATCATGGTGTATTCTCAATTTATAAAAAAAGCCACACTGGCTAGTGTGGCTTTTATTCAAAGAAATGTTAGCTTAATAACTTTAAAATTCTTTTTTCACGCCCATGTAGAAGAACCTACCACGGAATGAATAAAGATTATCATCCGTTGAGGTAACACCCTGATTTAGATACGGTGGCTTTGTATCAAAGACATTTTGAATACCAAGGTGAACGTCAGTACCAATGCCTTCGATGAAATAGCCTGCTTGCATATTATGGAACGTAGTTGCCGACATTACATCGTCTTCAGCTGCTTCAATATCTGAGTTGTAGTTAGCATCCCAAGTTACACGGTAATTATCCATTGACCAATCAACTTGGATATTAGCTTTATATTCTGGAATACTGCCAAAAGCAGAGTCATAAGTGCCAACGATATCCCTAAATGGTGAATCGCTAGTATCTTGTACTTCAAACTTGCTCATTAAAGTAGTATCAATATTTATACGCCACTCACCAATATCAGTTTCTAAGGTATAGTTAGCATTCAAATCAAAGCCTGAAAGATTACGTGCGGCAATGTTATTTTGTGGAGAGAAAATAGTCTTAATGTAACCTGTACCATTGTTACTTCGAATAACATCACCAGAAAAAGTAGGGTTACCTGCAAGGTTTTGATCAATGACATAACGAGAGCTAGCAAACACAACATTAGATTGTTCAATATCAAAATAATCTAGGGTAAAAGATAAGTTTTCCATTGGCTCTAATACTAAGCCTATGGTCATGTTCTCTGCTTCTTCAGGTTTCAGATCTGGGTTACCACCACCAATAATATCATTGCTTTGAATTGCATTGTTGCTAAATTCTGGATTTAAGCCTAAAGCCACACATTCAGCTTTAGTAGAGCTAAAATTAATGTCATTTCCTGGGTTACATGGATCATAAAGACTAGTGTTGATATTAGATGTTTGACCTTGATACATCTGCGCCATTGTTGGTGCGCGGAAACCAGTACTATAAGAAGCACGAATCTTTAACATATCAAGTGGTTCATAAATCACACCAAACTTAGGATTAGTCGTGCTTTCATTAATGTCACTATAGTCACTGTAACGAACCGCGGCTTCAAATTCTAAATTATCAAGCACAGGGATCGCTAACTCTAAATACAATTCAGTTATTTCACGAACTGGAGAAATAACAGGAGTACTTGAACCGCCCCAAGAAACATCAAAAGTTGCTGTACGTTGTGCTTGATCGACTTCCATAGATAGTTGATCTTCACGATATTCTACTCCGGAAGAAAACATCAAGTCACCCGCAGGTAATGCCATAACCGGGCCGGAAATATGGGCTTGCATAAACATTAAGTCGTTTTTATTGGTTACTACTGGCGATGTAGTATTAATAAAATCTAACATCTCTGTAGTGATTGAACCCTCTGGACCAAATACATTTAATGCCACACAGGTTGGATCTGCTGCTGTTTCACATTCATCTGATAGCGCACGTTCAATCATAGAGATTGACGGTTGGGCACCACCACGAGTAATTAATTCAGCAGACTGACTTGAGAAGCTTAATTCCCAATCGTACTCTTCAAAAATAGAACCTTGTAAGCCAAAAGTATAACGGTTGATGGAATTATCTGATTTATAAAGACGCGAACCATATTCACTAAAGCGGCGACTGACATTACCAGCTTCACCAAACGGGTTATATTTTTGGTTTGGCCCTACACCAAAGTTATTGCCATCGGCATCAGGGTAACGCTTAAAGGCATTTGGTGTATCAACACTGTCTCCATACCAGCCAGTGTCTACGCCTGGAGGAGCCTGATTACCTTGAACAAAACCATCATGGAATGATAGCTCTGCGTAGAAAGTTAAATCATCACTAAGCTCATAATCACCCGTGACAAATACGCTAGTAGTTTTGTTATCGTTTGCACCTGATTGTGCAGCACGGTAGTTATAACCCATGGTATCGTAATCAAAGGCCGTAACATCCGTCGGGTTGTTTGCATCTAAAATAGTCCATGTTTCGCTTGGATCTAAACCAAAGCCAGATAAGCGAGCAAAAGGAGTTGTCCCTGAGCTAATATTAGAGCCGCCTAAATAAGCTCTTTGAGTATCTTTGGTCATGTAGCGATCTTTTTCTTCCCAACCACTATTATTGCTGGTTGAAGCCGCGATCATCATACTACCTTTATCACCGCTAAAGCCCATCACTAAGCCAAGTTCACGCTCTTGAGCATCCCCCTCTGATGATTGACCATAACGCGCATTTACTTCAAACCCTTCATAGTTTTTGCGGGTAATAATGTTAATTACACCGGCAATAGCATCCGAACCATAAATAGCAGATGCGCCATCTTTTAGTACTTCAATTTGCGAAATCGCTTCAAATGGAATTGAAGAAAGATCAACTAAGCCGTCTTCATCAGAGCCAACCATGCGTCGACCATTGAGTAAAACTAGCGTATTTGTCGCTTCGATACCTCGGAGCGTAGCAGTTTGAATAGCAACAGCACCAGAGCTACTTTGGTTATTTGTGCTATTACCTGTGATTGCAGGTAAACGTCGTAAGGCAGAGCTAACATCTGTAATACCAAGATTTGTAAGCTGAGCTTTAGTCACTACTGTAATAGGAGAGGTCGAGGTAACTTCGGCACGTGCAATACGTGAACCAGTAACCATAATTTTTTCTATTTCTTCTTCAGCAGCAAAGGTAGGTGTTGCAATACTTGATGCTACAGATAGCATCGCAATTGAGAGTGCCGATAGATTAAATGTTTTATTAGTTATCATTATTATTCCTTATGAACATTTTTGTATTTATATTTTTTGATGCACTACTAATTATTGTGCGCAACCATATATACATTATATTGTATACCGTGTATACAAAATGATCGCCTCGGATATATCTTATATTGTATATTTTATTTGAGTTGAGCAATATTTAAGATAAGAAGAATCAAATAATCTTTGGAATAACAAAAGTCAGGGGCAAACTGCAGCTGAAATAATAAAGTAAAATCAGCACTTTGAAGCAAGTTCTGATTAATGAGTAAGAAATTTGGAGGGACAATTATATTTAGAGAATTATCCCTCAAATGTTATGAGGGGGGGGATAAATATATGCGTGGAATCTATTGCATCATAGAGGCGGTTTTAGGATTAGCTAAAAGCTCAGCAAAAACTTGCCAACGTACTTCGTCATCGCCGGTTCCGGTGAGTTTATCAACGTATTTATGTACTAGGTCTTGTCCCAAATTGTAGTTAATAACGTAAGCACGGTTAGCTTCTATAAAGCCGATGCGTTGCTGAGCCTTTTTTGCGCTTACTAAAGAATATTTCATCAATAACTCAATCGCTTGGTCTTTATCAATCATTCCATCAAGGTATTGAGCAGCAACATGGTTGTCAATATAGGACAACTCCTCTTTTAACGCTTGAATTTGATAATATTTTTGAGCTTTACTCGCGTCTAAACCAGCCAAAGGAAATAACACTTCTTGTTCGAATTTCAATCTATCTTCAGCATTGAAAACAACTTGAATACCATAATTTGCACTGCCTTCTGCCAATAGTGACATTGGTGAAAAGAGTGGGTAAACACTGTATTCAATCCAGCCTTTGTTGTTCACTAAGTGTTGTTCCATCTGAGAATTAAAGACATGATGTCCGGGATAACCTTCGTGACTAGCAAGATCAATAGCGCGGTCAATATAAATTGGGAAATCGGTATTTAGCTGGATTAAACTGAAACTATTACCTTTATACCAGTTGTAACCGCTCCATACCTTGTTATTAACATATTCAACCGTAAAACTTTCCTTTTCAGGTAAGGTTATATGCTGCTTTGTGCGATGACGAGCTTCATTTATTGCCGCTTGAAATACTGCATCTAATTTAGTTGTATCAATGATAAATTGACTTTGAAATTCGTTATATTTTTGATTTAGGGGTAGATCACCGGGTAATAATTGCGCTAATTTGTTCAGGACTAAATCCAGGTCAGCGAGATTTACTTCAGGCGAGATAGCATCATACAGACCTAAGGATTCATGTTCAAAACTAAGTGGCTCTTTCAATAGCTGACGAATAAATACCACTGCTGCTTGTAATTGAACCTGCAGGAATGCTCTACGTTGTTCCTGATCTTCTGATACCTGAACTTCTTTAATATTAATAAGCAATTGTTGAGTTAGTTGTTTTAAAACATCTAACTCAACAGGTTCACCAGTTGGTTGCCATTCTTTCGGTCCATAGTAAGCATCAATATAGGAGCTATGATGCTGGCCAACTTTAAGGGTGAGTTTTACATACTTTGCAGCGATATCATCTATATTCATCATTGTATCTTTTGGACTGTTTTTTTCTTGAACTGACACTTGCTTTTGACCACATGCATTGAGCATAAGTAAAGTGATTATCAAAAAAGTAGTTGTTAGGTGTGTTAGCTTAATCAAGACAGTTATCCTTGAGTTTTATATTTTATTTGTTGGTATACAATATACATGTCGTGAGGTTACAAAGCAATATTTCTAGATAACCAGCTTGGTAGGCCTAGCACTCTTTGGCTTGATGGTATAAAAATATGGGGTTGAGCAAAGAGCGACAACCTTAGCTGGAGTATCACTCGTTTATATAATTTTGCTCTGGAATTGAAATGAGGTTAAATTTTTAGGTCTAACTTGATTCTCGTTGCACTAAAAATGCTTTGATCTCATCACGAGAACTAAGAATATGCTGTTTCAATTTTGCAACGGCATTATCAGTATCTCGTGCTTTACAAAAAGCTAATAGCTCAGCATGTTCAGGACCTGCTTTTGAAATGCCACCTGCCCACAATAAATGCATACGAATATATCGGTCGGCATTTTTGTTAAGAATATTTACCAAGTCAGCAGTTTGTGGGCGTTTAGCGCCAGAGTATAAGCAGTTATGAAAATCAGAGTTTAATTCGCTCCAAGTGTTAGCTGCATTTTCTTTTCCTAAAGCACTATCAAGTTTAGCTAAAATTTCAGTAGCTTGTGTTAATGCATCATCAGAAATATCGACTAAAGAGGCGGCAAGTAAGTCACCTTCTATCATAGCCCTAAGTTCAAATAACTCATCCACTTGATCAAGATTTAATTCAGTGGCACTGGCTCCTTTGTGGGGTTCAAAAGAAACTAACCCCTCGGCTTCAAGTTGTAATAATGCTTCCCGAACAGGTATTCGGCTGACATTTAACTCGTCGGCTAATGCTGCTTGACGTAGTGGTTGTCCGGCGACAATTTCACCGCTTAGTATTTTTTCTCTAAGAATTTCAACAACGAGTTGAGTACGAGTTTTATATTCAATTGCCATTATTTTGGACTACTTTTTAAAATTGCTTATTTTATACAATTCATTATAAAGAAATTAGCAATGAAAAAAAGGGGTAAGATCAAATCTTTAGTTATTCTGATGTTTGCCAGACAATGGCAATAAAATTATTATCTGGGTTTATAGCTAGCCGACTAGCAAAACTATAACCTTTGGGTGGAGTAATATTAGCAACGGTTTTCCAATCAGTGGTAAAATTATTTTGGTCTTGATGATATTGCCACGTTCTCAAGTTATTACTTTTAAAGTTAAATAACCAGTGCTTGTTACTCCATGCATAATCTTGACTGGCGCCCGTAATTTTTACTAAGCTAGTGTGCTTTAGATTTATGGGATTAAAATGTTTAATGACTGCTTCACCATCAGCTTGTTTGTGTAGATAACTGAAACTATTTTCATCGGGAATACGATGCAAGCTACGGCCGGCATTAGCAACTACAAAGTGGTTTTCATTGGCTGTTTCTCCCTTAGGTTCAAAATACAAATCGCCTGCATAACGAGCCCAAATTAGTGTGCCTAAAGACTCATGGGTGGCAAAATAGCCAGCAGGTATAAGACTATTGATAGTACGTTTTCTTGGTTCATTGTCCTCGTTATACCAAATACTTTGATGCGGCACACCTTGCTCAATAACATAATTAATACCAAATTTTGTATCAATGGGAGAAAACTCACTTTCCATCGGGGTATTGGTTAGTGCTGTTACACTTTGTTTTGCAATACTGTAGCTATAAATGTCATTAAAGTTACCTGATTTATTAGAAGCAAATAAAAGGGCCTCGCCAGATAAAGTGAAGTTAGGTTGATTATTATATTTTTGATTCTGAGTTACGGCTGTGCCATTACCTATAGACCAAATTTGTTTTTCATTATCAAAGGTTAATGGGTATAACCAGATATCAAAGCCAGCGAAACAGGGTAGGGCTGTAAAAAAGGCGAGCAAACATGCAAAGTTTTTCAGAGTAAGTTGAGTTATTCTTGTTTTCATAAAAATCCTTGTCGCTATAAAAGAAAAACCGCTCGAATGAGCGGTTTTATATGAGAGATTGTTATTAGCTTTGTAATGCTTTAGGCAACAAGGCTTGTGGCATATTCTGATAACAAATAGGTCGCTGGAAGCGCTTAATTGCTTTACTGCCAACAGACGTGGTTCTTATATTTGTTGAAGCAGGGAATGGGCCACCATGATTCATTGAAGCACAAACCTCTACGCCGGTTGGCATTTGGTTGTATATTAAACGGCCAACTTTATGTGCGAGTGTTTGTGCAAGCTGTGCCGATAAATCTAAATCTTCATCTACAGCATGAATACTAGCCGTTAAGTTACCTGTTAATAGTTCGGTTAGTTTTATCATTTGGGCAAAATCATCACAGCGAACAATTAAAGCACTGAAACCAAATAACTCTTCGTGTAAAGCTGGCGTGCTTTCATAGGTAGCAAAATCAGTAGTAAATAATGCCGCTGAACAATCTTGCTCTCTGCCTGATAAACCTGTTGCTAATAATTCAACACCAGCAACAGCTTTTCGAGCTTCAACAGCATTAGTATAAGATTGACACATAGCTGGTGTTAACATCACACCTGCAGCTTGTTCGCTTAATGATTGTGCTGCTGTTTTTATAAAGCCCTGATAGTTATCATCCGCTTCTTTACCAATAACAATCCAAACACCTGGGCTGGTACAAAATTGACCCTGTCCCATCATTAATGAGCCAACTAAACCTTGCGCGATAGCTTGGCTATCTTGTGCTAGCTTCTCAGGCATGATGTATTGTGGATTAATACTGCCGAGTTCACCGTAAAAAGGAATTGGCTCAGGGCGTTGATTAATTTGTTGTTGTAAAATCATACCAACGCGCTCTGAGCCAGTAAAACCGACGGCTTTAATTTGTGGATGCGTTACAATTTGACTTGCTATAGCGTAGTTTTTTCCTTGAATAAGTGAAAACACGCCTTTATCTAAACCACAAATCTCAATGGCTGCCAATATTGCTTGAGCAACTAATTCTGCGGTTGCAGGGTGAGCAGCATGAGCTTTCATTACGACAGGGCAACCTGCCGCTAGGGCTGAGGCTGTATCACCACCGGCTGTAGAAAACGCGAGCGGAAAATTACTAGCGGCAAAAACACCAACCGCACCTAAGGGTAAATAACCTAAGCGTGTATCTGGTTTTGGCAAAGGTTGACGATCATTATCTGCTAAATCTATGACAGCATTAAATTCACCCCTTTCTAATAAATCGGCGAATAAGCCTAGTTGACCGATAGTACGACCTCGTTCACCTTGAATGCGCATAGCAGGTAAACCTGTTTCAGCACAAGCCGTGGTAACTAATTCATCACCAAGAGCGTTTATTTGATCGCCAATAGTTCGTAAAAAGTGAGCACGTTGTTCAGAGCTTGTTTGGCTATATGAACCAAAAGCTTCATTGGCGCGATTAATTGCCACGTTAACTTCAATTTCTGTTGCATCAGCAAAAGTGGTTGTTATGGCTTGATGACTGATTGCATCAAAGGCGGTAAAACCGCCAGAAGTTTCGCCAGTCCATTCGCCAGCGATTAAATTTTTACCTGTAATAGTCATAGTATTATCCTAATTTTTCTCATTTATTCATAGAGACTCCGTATCTGCACACTACGGAATGATGTCTTTTGATTATTTAGTTATCCAATTGCTTATTTATTTGCCTGTTTATTTCACAATAAAACCAAAGGCATAAGGGTCATCGTCATCGATAGTAATGCAATTTTTACCAAATACACGTGCCCAACCTTCAATACTCGGCATAATAGCGGGGACTTTTCCATTTGCAGAGTTTAGCTCTACTACTTGTTCAATTTTTCCAACAAACTGGCTGCCGATATAGCTTTCGTGAACAAAAGTACCTCCTAGATTTAATAAACCTTTGGTGAATAACTGTGCCATTCTAGCGCTTGTGCCAGTACCACACGGAGATCTATCAATAGCTTTGTCACCGTAAAATACTGCATTGGCGGCATCAGAGCCCTGAGTTTGAGGTTTTCCTGTCCACAATACATGTGAAATGCCATTAACACTGGCGTCTTCTGGGTGCACACAAGTTAACTCTTTACGCGCTATTTCTCGAACAATTATGCTCCAATGTAAAATTTGACTAGCATCCCATTCATCAATACCAGGGAAGTTATCTTGAGGCTCAACAATGACATAAAAGTTGCCACCATAAGAAACATCTACTTTTAAGTTACCAAGACCGGGAATATCTAAAATGACATCACGGTGAGCTAAATAAGAGGCAACATTGAAAATTTTAACGGCAGTAACTTTTTCACCTTGCTGTTGATATTCAATTGAAATCTGACCGGCAGGAACATCAATCGTGAGTTTTTTATTGCCATCAGCAGATGCTATTTTTGGTACCAGCAAACCATTCTCTATCGCAGCCGTAACTGTACCTATAGTACCGTGACCACACATAGGTAAACAGCCAGACGTTTCAATAAATAGTATTGAAGCATCGGCATTTTCACTGCACGGAGGATAAAGAAATGCCCCCGACATCATGTCATGGCCACGAGGCTCAAACATTAGACCTTGTCGAATCCAATCGTAGTTCTGTAGAAAATCCAATCGTTTTTCACTCATAGTATTACCCTTTAAATCAGGGTGACCACTAGTGACCAAGCGCACGGGATTTCCGCAAGTGTGGGCATCAATGCAAAAGAAAGTGCCTTTAATCATATTATTCTTAGTCCATTATTATTTGTACAGGGCAAAACAGCAAAGCACAGCGCTTAAAAAGTGCTGTGCTGCTTATTTACATCAATTTAACCTTAGGTTAAATGATTGCTTAATCAAGGTTGAACTTAGATAAATCAATGCGGTTATCATTGGCTTCATTAAAAATACGCTCAACATTAGCACGTTCATCACCTGATAATGGCATGCGAGGTGCACGCGTTAATTCACTGCCACGACCAGCAAGTTGTTCGCATAACTTTATGCATTGCACAAGTTTTGGCACAGTATCTAAACGTAATAATGGCAAGAACCAACGCCAAATTTCAAGTGCTTCAGCATAACGACCTTGTTTTGCTAGTTGGTAAATTGCCACTGATTCTTTCGGGAAAACATTGGTTAATCCTGAAATCCAACCTGTGCAACCTAACATTAATGATTCAAGCGCAATATCATCAACACCACCAAAAATAATAAAACGATCACCAAAAGCAGAATACAGCTCAGAAATACGACGGGTATCTTCAGTTGCTTCTTTAATTGACACGATATTTTTTTCTTGTGCTAAAACTTTCATGCCTTCAATACCGACATCAACACCATAAGTGACTGGGTTATTGTAGATCATAATAGGTAAGTTACAGTTACGAGCAATTTGCTGATAATGATGAATTGCTTCGGCTTCGTCTGATTTATAAATCATACCCGGAAGCACCATTAATCCGTCGATACCCACTTCTTCACAAGCCTGTGAAAATTCAACTGCAAATTGCGTTGAAGTTTCAGCTACACCTGAAAGCACAGGAACACGACCAGCAACAACTTCTTTAACTGCTTTTAAAATGGCAACTTTTTCTGCGCGTGTGTGTGAAGCATTTTCGCCTACTGTGCCAAGAGCGATGATGCCATCAACGCCTTCTTTAATTATTGTATCAATCATCTTTTGTGTTGCTTCAAAGTTAATTGATAAATCGTCGTTGTATTGTGTGGTTACCGCAGGGTAAACACCTTGCCAATTTACAGTCATAATGTTCTCATTTATAAATAGTAATTGTTAATTTAAATACTAGTGATGTTTACTTGAAAAGTATTACTAGTTAGATTGAGGTATATTGTATACAATGTTATTTTTATTGCAAGTAATATGTTTCAACTTAGTTTTATATATAGCTAATAGCTTGGTTAACAAGGTAAATTAAATGAACTCTACAGTAGGAACCTCTGTGAATGAGGTTATAGATACTCAAAAAATTGTGGTGATTGGTGCAGGAATAGTAGGTGTTAATTGCGCTTTGGCGTTGCAAATGCAAGGTTACCAAGTCACTTTAATCGATAAAGAAGGGATTGGCTCTGGATGCTCTAAAGCGAATGCGGGCCATTTTGCCACTGAGCAGGTTTTTCCTTTAGCAGAGCCTGCTTTATTGATGCAGTTGCCGAAAATGTTACTCGATCCTCTTGGGCCAGTGGCATTATCACCAAAACATGTTATTAAATCGCTCCCTTGGTTCATTCAATTTTTTAATAATATGCGAGCAAAAAAAAGAGCAAATAATAGTACGGCGATAAAAGCGTTAAATAAACAAGCGATTGAATATTACAAACCGTTATTGCAAGCGGCTAATGCCCCGCACCTACTTATAACTAATGGCTCTTTATTGGTTTTTGAAAACACAGCTTTTAAGGATGTGGTTGCAATGCATGAACATTATCAACAAGCAGGTATAGCTGTTGAGTTATTAAACTCAGAGCAAACTTTAGCGCTTGAACCCAACTTAAATAATAATATAAGGCATGCGCTCTTTTTTACAGAGGTAGGTCATACAGGTGATCCCTTAGCTATTTGTACGGCTTTGGCAGATTATGCAAACAGCTTAGGAATGGAATTTAAACAGCTATCCGTTGACAGTATTGAGCAAACTGAATCAGGTGTTGTTATTAATAAGATGAATGACAATCTTAATTTTGATTATTGTGTGGTGGCGGCAGGGGCTTGGTCTAAGAATTTGCTGAAGGGGTTAGGGTACCATTTACCCATAGAAGCTGAGCGTGGTTATAGTTTGAGTATCTCGCTGACAGAAAATGAATCGGCATTGTTATCTCGCCCTGTCGCATCAGCAGAGCGCAAGTTCATCATCACCCCTATGGATAATATGCTGAGGTTATCAGGTACGGTTGAATATGCGGGCTTAGATGCTAAACCAAATAATAAGCGTGCAGACATGCTCTTAAAAAATGCAGAATTTGTACTAGATAAATTACCCGAGCAAGTATCAACACTTAATGAAAACTCTATGCATGAAAAGAATGGCGATCGTTGGATGGGCTGTAGGCCATCATTGCCCGATTCTTTACCTGTAATTTGCCAAGCACCTCAGCATCAAAATATTTTCTTCGCATTAGGGCATCAACACTTAGGCTTGACACAAGGGGCTATTACGGGGAAATTGATCGGCCAATTGGTAAGCGGGCAAGAAACGGATATTGATGTAACACCGTTTTGCATAAGTCGATTTAATTAGGGATGTTATTGGAATGTTTTTCTGTTTCTGGCGCACAATTTGCTTGTATTGTTTATAAGAAATAAACAATATTTTAGTGTCAATATTTTATTGATTGTTGGCACTTATGACTAGAATTCAAGAAGGAAATCATAATGCCAGTAAATAATGAAGTAACTATGAAAAATATCCAGCAACTTTCATTATCTTTATCAACGCAACAATTAGAGCAATTTGTTACGGTTATTGAATCCCTTGCTGAACTATTACAAGTAGCTAATAATGATACTGAAAAAGCTTACCGAATGTATTTAAATTCAATTCAATCTTGCCAAGAAGATGAGCATATAAATGCGCAGATAATACCCATTTATCACGGTGCAACGAATGTTACACCGCTTAAACATTAGAACATATGCTTTGAGTTAAGGCTCCAAGTCTTTATGCCTCTATGCCGAAAGGATCATCAAGTGAATGTGATGGCTCTGTAAACCATACTGGCCCTTGCTCACCCATATAAAAATGATCTTCTAGACGAATCCCAAATTTATCCGGGATAACCAACATAGGCTCATTGCTAAATACCATACCAGTGGCTAACGGTGTTTGAGTACCACCCACCAAATATGGCCATTCATGAATATCTAGTCCACAACCATGACCTGTTCTATGAGGTAATCCCGGAAGATCATAACCAGGGCCATAGCCATATTCTGTGATAACTGCGCGTGCACCATCGTCAACAGAGCCGCACGAAGCTCCTAATTGAGCTGCAGCAAAACCCGCGGCTTGTGCATCCTTTTCAACTTGCCATGCTGTGCGTTGTTCATCGGTTGCTTTACCATAAGCGTAAGTACGTGTAATATCAGAATTGTAACCATGTAGCAAACAACCCGTATCAATTAACACCCAGTCATTGTCTGTTAATATCTGTGGATCTTTAACGCCATGAGGAAATGATGTGGCCAAACCAAACAACACGATACAAAAAGAAGATCCTGCTGCACCAACACGTTTATGAGCTTCATTAATAAAGTTGGTAACTTCTACCGTACTGATACCGGGATGTAATATACGTGCAGCTGCCTTGTGCACTTCAATGGTCATATCTTTTGCCCTTTGCATTAAGGCTATTTCAGTACTGGATTTTATTTGACGACAAGGAGCGGTAATATCTGCTCCATTACTAAATTCAAAGGTAGGTGCTGCCTTGCGTAATCCATCAAAAACAAAAAAAGCAGCGGATTCATCTATGGCTATCTTGCCTTGCTTGAAACCCATCTGAACTATAATATTGGCGAATAATTTATACGGGCTTTCATTTTCATGCCAGCCATTATAGTTACCCTTAATAAGCATATTATCTTGCAATGAACCTTCTTCAAAATGTGGGGCAATAAACTCTAAATCACCTTCAACAGGTAAAATAGCCCCCACCATTCGCTCAGATTTATACCATTTTAAGCCAGTAAAATAATGCAAATTAGTCCCTGCATCTAAATACAAAGCACATACCCCTTGTGCTCGCATAAGTTGTTGCGCTTTTTTAATGCGAGCTTGAAACTCTGCCTCACCAATTGCGATAACATCTGTTGTCATATCAGATAATTTATTAAGCTCTATTTCAATAGTAGAGCCACCAACACCAATAGTCATATTCATAACCTTAAATTGTATACAATATGTAATGTATAGTAGCAAAGCTTTTTGATGATGTACAATTGCCATGTTACTGTGTATTATTACAGTGTCTTTGTGTGTAAGAAAAGAAGAGTATTATGGATTTATTTGAGCCAATGTTAGTTGAGCCAATCAATATTTTGCCTAAAGATGGGATCGTTAATTTTCACGGTGAAATAATACCGTTAGCTGATGCCGATTTTTATTTCAATGCTTTACTGAGTGAAGTTGACTGGCGCTGTGATCAAGCCGTTATTTTTGGCAAGCACATTGAAACCAAACGAAAAGTGGCTTGGTATGCTGACTCAAAACAAGGGAAGCCATTTAGTTATACTTACTCAAATACTACTAAGTACTCGCTCCCTTGGACACAAAACCTTCATCATTTAAAAGGCTTGGTAGAACAACAAACAGGAGAAAGCTATAACTCCTGCCTTCTTAATTTATATCATAGTGGAGAAGAGGGAATGGCGTGGCATAGTGATGGTGAAAAGGATTTACAAGAAAATGGTGCCATTGCTTCATTAAGCTTTGGCGCGATTCGAAAATTTGCCTTTAAGCATAAACAAAGCAAAGAAGTGGTGTCGTTATTTTTAAAACCCGGTAGTTTGCTGGTGATGAAAGGCGTAACGCAAAAGCACTGGTTACACCGATTGCCGCCAACTAAAAAAGTATTTGAGCCAAGAATAAATCTAACTTTTAGAACAATAATTCCCACATAGAAAGCATTGTATAACTGAAGGAATTTTTAATCCGTGTTACTTTTTAAGTCAATCAATGTTGGCATAAATAACTTTTTTCGCTTATTTTATTGTTAACTCATAACTTGAACACAAAGAATTGTATTCGATGATCAGTCGCTTAATACATATAGATGCTAGCCTTCATGACAGCCTGCAAAGTCAAATTCGACAAAAATTAGTTGAAGGGATAATTGTTGGCAGTTTTCCCTCGGGCACTAAACTTCCTTCATCTAGAAAATTGGCCAAACAACTTGAAGTCTCTAGAAATACAGTCGTATTGGTATATCAAACATTAATTGATGAAGGTTATATTGAAAGTAGAGAGCGCAGTGGTATTTATGTAACAGCACAAGTGCACCAAGGAAAAGTTTCAATAACCCAAGCCTCAAATCACCTGCTCAAACCTACCGATAATAATTATCGCTTTAAAGGTGCGCTGGCAACAACAAATGCGACCTCTTGTCCTGCTAATTGGCAAAATTTTCCCTTTTCCTTTATTGATGGAAAATTTGATTCATCTTTATATCCAGTGAAAGAATGGCGTGAAGCCACGAATAAAGCCAACACTACCCGAGAAATTTATCAATGGTCTCAACTACAAGGTAAAGAAGATGATCCCATGCTGCAGGATGAAATTCGTAGCAAAATATTACCTCGCAGAGGCATTCAAGCAAGCCGTGAAGAAATTTTAATTACCGCAGGCAGCCAACAAGCGCTTTTTTTAATTACGCAATTATTTGTCAATAACTCAGTAAAAGTCGCGGTAGAAGAGCCCGGTTATCCAGAAATGCGTGAGCTATTATTACATCAAGGTGCAGAATTAGTTTATCAACCACTTGATGTTATGGGCATGGAAGTTAATGAGCAACTTGATAGCTGCGATATTATATACACAACCCCTAGCCATCAAACGCCCACCAGTATCACTATGTCAATGGCGCGTAGAGACGATTTATTAAAAAAAGCACACCAGCAAGACATGCTTATTATTGAAGATGATTTTGAATTTGAGAGCAATTTTTTAGGACAGCCTCATCCTGCTTTACGAAGTTTAGATAAAGACAACCGAGTTGTTTATGTGTCATGTTTATCTAAAGTACTCGCCTCGGGTGTACAAATAGGCTTCATAGTTGCTGATAGTAATGTCATTACTGAGTTAAAAAAGTTACGAAAGATGGTAATGCGTAACCCTGCCCTGAATAACCAACGCGCTGTAGCCTATTTTTTATCCTTAGGTTATTACGACGCGTTCATGATGCATTTACATAAAGTGTTTTTTGATCGCTGGTTAACCTTACGCGAAGCTTTAAATATTTATTTACCCAACTGTATTGATACAGGACCTATTCAAGGTGGAACCGCCTATTGGGTGACAGGGCCAGAACAACTCAACGGTGAATATTTACGGGAAAAGGCGGCTGAAATGGGCATATTGATTGAACCTGTTAAGCGATATTTTGCCACACCAGATCATCCTGAAAATTGCTTTCGTTTAGGTGTCACAGGCATTCCTAACGAAAAAATTCGCGATGGAGTTGCTAAATTAGCCGAGTTAATCCATCAGTTAACCAATGAATTTGAAGAAACACTTTCCAATGCTAAAGGCCGATTACTCAATAACGAAACACTACAGCAAGTATTACCCGACGTACAACTTGAGTGCCAGATGGTATACGGTGTTCCTTGTACTATTAAGTTACTGGCTAATGGCGATATGCTTGGCATAACAGGTGGTAAAGATCATGAGTTAGACACCGGCAGTTGGTGGATAAAAAATGGAATGTATTATCGTCAGTGGAACCTGTGGGCCTATGGCGAAATTAAAGGCTTCTTTGTTATTATGGACGGTGATGAAATGAAATGGTTTGATCAAAATCACCGCTTTGTTCGACAACTGGAGATCAAAGGATACAACAAACTGGCACCATAATACTTTAAAAACTGGCACTATAATAAAAGCAACAAGCTCGCTACATTTAATTACATCAGATAATAATCATTTATTAAAGTGAAATTAAGAGTAATTGTATGAGCCATTTTTCAATCGCTGGATTACAGCTTAGCATGCCATGTGGTGATAATCTTACTGCGCTAGGCGAAGAAATAATTAAAATTAAACAACGTTTTCCATGGCTCAACATGATTGTTCTCAGTGAGCTTTGCAGCTATGGGCCAGAAAAAAAATATGCCACTACCTTTCCAAGTCTTGCTGAAAATTTCTACTGTCAACTTGCTAAAAAACATGATCTTTGGTTAATCCCTGGATCTCAATATGAGCAAGAAGGCGACCAGATCTACAACACCACCTCTGTTATTAATAACAAAGGCAAAGTTATTAAACGCTATCGTAAAATTTACCCTTTTTACCCCTATGAAGCAGGCATATCACCCGGCAGTGAATTTGTTGTTTTTGATGTGCCTCAAGGCAGAATTGGTGTCGCCATTTGTTATGACTTATGGTTTCCAGAAGTAGCAAGGCAACTAACAAGTATGGGAGCTGAAGCGCTTATATATCCCACATTAACGGGTACCATTGACCGACCAATAGAACTCATTATGGCACAAGCCACTGCTGCCACTAATCAATGTTATGTAATGACCATAAATACCGCGGGAGAATTAGGTAATGGACAATCTATAGCCGTAGGACCCGATGGTAATATTATTTATCAAGCAGGTATTGTCAATGAAGTCATCCCCATTGAAATAGATTTTGCTTGTGTACGCCGAAATAGAGAAAACGGCTTACATAAACTTGGCCAACCATTAAAGAGTTTTAGAGATAATCCGGTAAGCTTTAGTGTCTATCAAGAAAAAAACAAAAAAAACAGTCACTTAAAAGAACTTGGAGCTTTGCAAATACCTAAATAGAAATTAAGGCATTTGCCAAAACTGGACCCACAAGTCTTACTGAACTGGTACTACGATAAAATAAATGTCTGATCTACTCTCAATTCAGGCTAAAAAAACTACAATATATCTGGGGAACATAACATGAAAAAAGCCACCTTCAACAAATCAATGGTATCAAGTGCCGTTAGTGCAGCATTGCTAATGTCATTGCTACCGCTTCATGTCAATGCACAAGACAACGAAGAATCGAAAATAGAACGTATCGAAGTAACAGCTACTCACAGAACGGTACTACAAGAAGAATTGCCTTTTAATATTTCTTCTGTATTAGGAAGCGATATTGAGTCACAAAATATTACTGACAGCTCAGAGTTACTTCGCACCGTTGCAGGAATTACCATAATCGATAGAGGTTATCGAAACGGTGGTACCGCCAACAGCATGGTAATTCGTGGTGTTAATGTTGAAAATGGTGTTTCTGGTGCCAATGTTGGACAGTCAACAGCTCCAACCGTTTCTACCTATGTAGACAGCACGCCAATTTTTGCCAATTTTCTTATAAAAGATATTGAACGAGTTGAAGTAATGCGTGGCCCACAAGGAACTTTATACGGCTCTGGTGCATTAGGTGGCACCGTTCGTTATATTATGAACAAGCCAGATTATGAAATGACGGAAGGTAAACTTAAAGCAGACTTTAGTGCAACTGATGGCTCAGATGGCCAAAATATGAATTTTGATGCCATGTTTAATATGCCGCTTTCTGATACTTCAGCGGTAAGATTTGTTGTTGGTCGAATAGATAATGCCGGTGTTGTTGATCAAGTAGGTCTTTATCAACTTGATGACGGTGGCATTCCATTGGTTGAAGCCGATGATGGTAGCTGTAAAGGAGTTAGTGACAGTGCACTGTCTACGGGGGAAATTCTTGCTAACGGCTCTTGTTATCATAGTAAAGACGATGTTGACACCGTTGAAATTACTTATTTCAAAGCTGCTATTGGTATGGAAGTTACCGATGATGTCGAGCTTATTTTAACTTATCATAACCAAAGTGATGAGATTGGTGGTCGACGAGCGGTAACTAAAGGCGCTGACTACAATGGCAATGAATACGGTGAATATGAAAATGGCTCAGCACTGTTAGAAGAATCTGAACGTGATGTATCGCTAACTAGTTTAGAAGTAACGGCTGATTTAGGGTTTGCAACATTAACTTCTAGCACCTCATTATACGATCATGAAGGTAATGGCTGGCGTGATAATACCGGTTTATGGGTTTCAGGCGGACGTGATTGGTACAATGCTTGGTATCGCGGTAACCCTAGACCTGCGTCACATGTAGAAGCAGGCTTTAGTGAAGATGCTTTTGTGCAAGAATTTAGATTAGTTTCTAATACCGATGACAGTGACTTTATCGATTGGACTGCCGGTATCTATTACATGGATCAAGATCGTCAAACCACTAACTTCAGTCACCTTAGAGGGCTAGAAGAATATGGTGTTGCTTGTAACGAGTTCACAGGAGAATCTGATTGTTGGTCTTGGTGGGTTGGCGCACCAACCGATAAAGACTTCACTTATATTCGTGATGAGAGCTTTAAAGATTTAGCGTTATACGGTGAGATGACTTTTAAAGTCAGTGATGATTTTAGAGTAACCGCTGGGGCTCGTTGGTTTGATAATACCTTAAAAAATAATACCGCTATCAATGCCTATTATGGTCAACCTGCAGTTATTGAGCCTGAAGCATTTCCAACACAAGAAGAAAGTGATGTCTTGTTAAAATTAAATATGTCCTATGATATTAATGACAACATGATGGCATATGCTACGTACTCTGAAGGCTTTAGACGAGGCGGTTCAAATGCCGTCCCTGTTGATGGACCTTTTGCTGAGCCAAATCCTGAAACAATTGAAATATTTGAAAAAGATACCGTGCGTAACTATGAAATAGGTATTAAAGGTTATGCGAATACTATTACTTATTCTGCCGATATTTACATGGTGAAATGGGATGACCCTCAGTTAAATACTGGCACAGCGTGGTGGAGTTTCTTTATGGCGCAAAATGGTGATGCCGCGGAAACTTCTGGTTTAGAGTTAGAAGCGAGCATGGCATTAACCGAATCACTCGATGTAAGAATGGGTTATGCATACACCAAGGCAGAATTAACAGAAGACTTAATTGCGCCACAGTTTGAAAATGTTATTTCAGAAGCTGGCGCTAGGCTTCCAGGCGTTGCTGAACATGTGTTTTCTTTCAACTTAAGCCATGTTACAGAGATCACTAATACCATAGAAATGACCAGCAGATTATCAGGTTACTATCAATCTGATACGGTTAACTCTGTGCAACCAACGAGTCAATTATGGGATGAATTTGATGGCTTTTCAATATGGAATGCCTCGCTTCTGTTCCTCAAAGATAACTGGGCATTATCGCTTTATGTGAAAAATTTAACCAATGAAGAGGGCGTAACCGGTAGTTACCCTAATACTTATTTGTCATCAGATACGGGTGCATTTGAAAATTACTATGGCAATAATCAAAAAGATTATATTGCTAGTCCAAGAACAGTTGGTTTATCAATCTCTTATCAATTTAACTAACTCTTAGTTGAGTAGTAAAGTGGTTGAATAACGGAAACACCATATTTTCATTAAAGTGAAAATATGGTGTTTATCTAGCCATTGCTTTGATAAGTTAATTGGTATATCTGGAAAATAAAGATGTAATATGAAGCAAACAAATCAAAACTTATCAATGGAAGCATTATCCTCTCAAACAATGCCATATCAAGAGTTACTAGCTCAAGGATGGAATTTTTTACGCAATAAACAAATAAATGATGCCATAAATATTAGTCAGCATTTAAATAAATCGCATCCTGATAATGGCGATGGCTGGTATTACACCGCTCAAGTAGCCGTAACTATAGGTAATTTAAAGGCAGCTAAACAGAGTTTTAAAAACGCTTGTAAGTTGGTGCCAGCACAAATAGCGTGGAAAATATCTTTAGCGAATACTTATTATAACTTACGTGAAATTGAGCAAGTAAAATCTAGCTTGAACGATTTGGAAAGCCTGGCTCTAACAGCCACTCAGCACAACCAAATAGCACTGTTATTTTCACAAATTCATTTATATGAACAATCCATTAAGCATTATCAAGAAGCAATTTCATTAGAGCCTAATAATCATAGCCACTATTATAGTTTGGCCGCTGTCTATAGATATGCAGGAAATTTAGAGCAAGCTGAAGCCTATTTAACTAAAGCTATTGAATACAATGCACATGATATTGATGCTCATGCTCTAAGAGTTGATGTAAAAAAACAAACGCCTAGGCATAATCATATAGAATCTTTAACAGCCTTGCTTGAACAAAATGGCACGGCTAAACAGTTAACGTCAACTCAATTACCCGCGACTCAATTAACTACCAAAGATAAAGTACAAATTAATTTTGCGTTGGCAAAGTCTTATGAAGATCTCGGTGATTCTGCTAAATCATTTGAGTATTTACAACAAGGAGCAAGGCTACGCCGTCAGCATATAGAATATAATATCAAGCAAGATCAAACTATTATGGCCGGTATAAGTAAGCACTTTGATCAAAGTTGGTGGTCAAATACACCAATAGCAAAACAAGAAAAACTCTCAGAAAAAAAATTAACCCCTATTTTTATTATTGGTATGCCTCGCACGGGCTCAACTTTAATAGACCGAGTATTATCGACTGGGAAAACAGTGCTAAACGCCGGAGAGCTGAATGATTTTTCAAGGTTATTGACTGAACAAGTTCAGCAAAAGTTTGGCGCTGAAATTAAAAACAAGCAACAATTTATTAAAGCAGCAAGTCAAATAGATTTTGAAAAGCTTGGTAATGATTATCTTGCTAGCGTAAAAGACCAGTTTGCACATTTAGGGTTAGGCGAAAGTATAAATTATTTTTCTGACAAACTACCTTTTAACTTCTTATATACCGGGTTGATTCAAAAAGCTTTGCCCCATGCCAAAATCATTCATGTAACACGAGACCCTATGGATACATGTTATGCGGTTTTTAAAACATTATTTCAACAAGCTTACCCTTTCTCGTATGAGCAAAAAGAACTGGCGGAATATTTCATCGCTTATAAAAAACTTATGACTCACTGGCAGCAACTAACAGATCGAGCAGAACTAAATATTCATACCGTAAGTTATGAACAACTTGTATCTGAACCGGCAAAGATATCTGAGCAGTTATATCAGTTTTGCGGTTTAACATGGCAAGCTGAATATGCTGATATGCAAAATAACAATGCTGCTGTAACTACGGCAAGCGCTAGTCAAGTAAGGCAGCCTATTCACAAAGATTCTGTGCAAAAATGGCGCAAATATGAGCAACAGCTTCTTACGTTAAAACAACGACTAGAACGAGCAGGTATTCTTTGCGATTAGTGACAATATTTCCCACAAGGAAAAGTTAATAAGCTCCTTAATTGTAGTGCCAAAACTTGGTCGCTATATATGCTCGGTTAAGGAGTACCGGTAGTTTTAGCGTGAAATAAACAGCAATATTACTATTTTAGTGATAGCGATAAATGCATTTGGTGATAGGCAATTCAAACGCTTAATACCATCTCACCGAATTATAAAAACAGTCAAAATGAGAATTAGTCATGACCCAAAGCAGCACAATAAAAGAAAATAATATCACTTCAGGCAGAGCAAATTCTCAAATAAACCCTCATGGCATTCTTGCTCGTATCATGCTGGCATTTTTAACCACGGCTGGGATATTTTACATCAATATTATGCCTGCAGTAGTTAGTGGCTTAAAAGAAGCATTAGACTTTACCAATCAGCAGGCGGGTTTTGTTAGTTCTGCCAATTTATATGGAGCCGCCATAGGGGCATTAAGTGCTGTTTTTCTTATTAAACGCATTAATTGGCGTTCATGGGCTTATGTTTTATTGATTACTTTGGTTGTTATTGATACCAGCTGTATGTTTATAGCTAGTCCTGAAGTAATGACTGTTACTCGCTTCATACATGGTTTGGTTGGTGGCCTATTGGTTGGTATTGGTTTTGGCATTATTTCAAGAACGAATGAAGCAGATAAAACTTTTGGTTATTTATTATTTATTCAATGGGGCTTGGGCGGTTTAGGATTGATGTACTTACCAGAACTAGTACCAAGCTTTGGTATAAGCGCGCTCTTTATTTCGTTAATAGCATTTACCTTGGTGACATTAGTGATGATGCCTTTTATTCCACATTATGCTATTGAAGATATTGACGTTGCCGGTAATACCGACACCACCATAAAACGAATACCACTGTCGCTAAACTTGTTTGGTATCTTTCTTTTTCAAGCCGCTAACATGGGTCTATTCGCGTACATGATTGGTTTAGGGAAGGTAGAAGGACTGGCTATTCAATTTATGAGCCCTGCATTGGCTTCAGCAAGTTGGATAGCTTTATTGGGTGCTTTCTTGGTCATAATTATAGGAACCAAGTTTGGTCGAACACTGCCACTTGTTGCTTCAATACTTATAACAGCCATTGCCAGTTGGGTTTTACATTATAGTGAAAGTGAGCACGTTTATTTAATTGCTAATGTTATTATTGGCATCACTTGGGCTTTCACGTTGCCGTATATGTTTGGTATTTGCTCAGAGCTAGATAAGGCAGGACAACTTGCAGCCTTAGGTGGTTTTGCTTCAAAAATGGGCTTAGCAACTGGGCCTATGGTAGGGGCCTTGCTTTTAGGCGGAGATGATTATGGCATGGTGATTAATGTAGCCGCATTAGCTTTGATTGTATGTGCAGTAGTTATTTTTATGCCCGCAAGAATGCTAGACACCAAGAAAAGTTAATGTGCTTGGTATCTACTTTCTCTTAAAGTGTTTTAAGTTTAAAATAATAGTCACAAAAATACGTTCGCACCGTTTGTCATTGGCAAAAAGTACTAGTGGCTTAGGTCAATTTAACTTTTAAGATTATTGTTAAAAGATAAAGAGCCTCAATATTAATATTGAAGCGCATTAGTATGATTAAAACTTGCTGCTAGGTAATATGAAAATAGCTAGGAGCCGCCTGCGTCATAATTACAATGTTCTTTTTGTAACGCAGCTTCGTTTTGTTTATGAGAGTGCATAATCCCATCTAAATGCACCTTTTCTTGTTTAGGAATATGTTCAATTGCTTCTTCAAGAGCAAGGGTTAAAAAGTCACTAGCTAAACAATTCAAATCTCGATTATATTCTGATGCTATTGTTTCTAGTTCATGAAATAAATGAATAGGAACAGGGACGTCTACAAGCCTGACTTGAGAGCTAACTACATCACAGTGGGGGCTGTCTGCATGCTTTTCATCACAAAGTTTTTCAATTAATTGGGTAATTTTCGTTTTCATAGGTACTCTCCCTAAAAGAAGCTAACTTGTTAGGTATAGGTAGAAAACATGTTTTTGTACAGCAGATGAGCTGATTAAATTTTCAACAAAAAGAATTAAGTAATTATATAAATTTGTCAGTAAAAAGGGGCATCATTGCGGAAGTAAAAATAAAAAAGCAGTAAGTGACATTTTACTTGTCGCTTACTGCTCTATATAACGGGGAAAAATATTACCCAAGGTTAAAACAAGTTAAATATGAATATTCTCGTCAGAAAACTTAATTGGTACACCTTTTATATCTGCTAATTCGACCAAACTTTGAATGTAAGCTTGTATAGCAAGATGAGAAGCGCTGTTAATTAAATAACCGCGTACTTTGTCATGAACCATATCGTAATCTAACTGCTTACCTTCAATTTTACGGTTGATATTCACTACATGGAAGCCATAGCGAGACTCTATCGCTTTATCGCTTAAACCTTCTGATAATGGCATTAATTGGCGTTCAAATTCAGGAACAGTTTGGCCTTTACTTAACTGACCTAGGTTACCACCACTTTCTTTTGAAGGGCAAGCTGAATACTCTTTAGCAAGCGCAGCAAAACTTGAAGGCTCGCCATTGCTAATCTCTTGCTGTAGTTGCGCAATGATCACTGCTGAGTTGCTTTTAGCTGCGTCACGGCCTTCAATGTCATCTTTAGCAGCAGCAAGTAAAATATGATCCACTTCCATTAATGGCATGGTCATAAATTTTTCTTTGTTGCTTTCAAAATAACGCTGACAAATTTCTTCATTGGGCGCATCGTAGCTAATATTTTGCTCTACGAGTTTTTGCATAGCTTCTTCGTCATTGCTTGTGTCTATGCCTTGTTTTTTTGCTTCTTCAATCAATAACTGACGAATCACTAAAGCTTGACCTGCTTGCTGTACGACTACGGCGAAGTTTTCATTAGGGTGATATTGTAACTCGTTGGCTAAATCTTTTTCTAAGATTGCAATGCCGTTAACCGTAATTACTGGCAATTGCTCTTTTGATGGTGTGGTTGGCTCTTGAGTGCCGCAGCTGTCGCTCATAATGTTTCTCTTTCTTTTAAATATATCAATTTTAGCCTAGTGGCTGATAAATATGCTTGTTAAATAAATATGGGTAAATAACCTAAATGCAAGTGATTTAGCTATATATATTCTTTAAACTTATTTAAAAAAATGGCGACTTTTAGTGAATAAAAATCGCCATTTATATAAGTTTAGATAACTAACTGACTAGCTAAAATTATCTTTGACGAACTAATTGATAATTTCTTGCGAAATATTTCACTGGTACGCTGATCACATGTACTAAACGTGTGAAAGGGAATACCAATAACATAGTTAAACCTACAAAGATGTGCAACTTGTAGATAATACCTACAGTCGTCATAGCTTCTGCTGCTGCAACACCTTGTAAAGTAACGATGCTCTGCGCCCAGTCACCTAACAATACCATTACAGAGCCGTCTAAGTGACTCATTGAAGCAAAGATTGTCATTAAGCCTAGTAATAATTGCACAAGCAATAATACTAGGATAAAGATATCAGAGGTTTTAGAAACCGCACGAACACGTGGGTTAGTTAAACGACGTTTAAGCAACATAACTAAACCGATTAAACATATAACACCAAAGAAACCACCACTTACCATTGCTAATAACTGCTTGTTAGCTGTTGAAATAAATGCGTGATAAATTGCATGAGGTGTTAATAAACCAACAAAGTGACCACAAAGTACGAAAATAATACCAATGTGGAATAAGTTGCTCGCTAGGCGGAAACCTTTTTGATCTAATAGTTGGCTAGAGTCGGCTTTCCATGAATACGGTTCACGGTCATATCTGATCCAAGAACCAATGAAAAGCACGGCGATAGCAATGTAGGGATAAATCCCAAAAAGTAAAAAATTTAAATTTGACATAATATTTCCTTACAATCCTGACACTTGTGCTGCATCAGCGTCGTGCCATTTAATAGGCACTTGATGAACAGTATTTGGATCTAGTGAATTTTGAGAACTTTGTAAACCTGATTCTGATGGACAGCTGCCTGCCATTGGATCATCAAAACGGATTTCTTTGTCTTCCCATTCTTTATCAATAGCTTCAACGGTATCGTCTCGTTCTTCTGCTTTCACTGTCTCGCTTATTTCAGCTCTAGCTTCGAGGTCAACCTCTTGGCCAGAAATCTCGATTAGTGAATCAAAAAGTACCGAGTAATAACATTCTCTATCGATTAAACGTTCCGATAACATGGTCATTAAGTGACAAATATCGCCAAGCCATTCTTCAATAAACTCAGGTGTTTGTTCACTTAAAAATTCCAAATACAACGGAATGTAATCCGGTAACTGCGATGAATTGACTTCAAAACCATTAGTCTTATAAACATTCATTAAATCTACCATTGCTTGACCACGATCACGTGACTCACCGTGTACGTGTTCAAACAATAATAAAGATAATGCACGGCCACGATCAAACAATAAATCGTAGCTTTCTTGTGCATCAAAAATGTCTCTAGCAGTCAGTTGCTCAATAAAATCAAGCAACTGAGTACGGTTTTGATTAGTCAATTCTTCGGTTTGTTCAACAATTGCTTTTAACTCATCCTTGGCGGTAAACAGCTCCGCGGTGGGATAGTCAAGCAACCTTGAAAGAACTTTAAGAATTAACATAACTTTCTCCTAACCTACATTAACGGTTTTGATAACGTCACGTTTAGCAACTTTTTTGCCACCAAACATGTTAACGCCATTTTGACCATCGCTACAGCCGTTACCGAAAGTGAAACCACAACCAGATTTTTCGCCGTAGGCTTCTGGTACGTTCATTTCACGCTTGCCTGAAGGAATAACAAATCTGTCTTCGTAGTTAGCAATCGCTAAATAACGATACATTTCATCTGCCTGCTTCTTAGATAAACCAGCATCAGCTAATACTTGTAAATCTTCAACACCTTCCACATTCTCTGCACGCTTATATGCGCGCATAGCAAGTAAGCGTTCAAGAGCACGAGCAACAGGCTCTTCATCACCAGCCGTTAATAAGTTCGCTAAGTATTTCATAGGAATACGAAGGCTGCGAATATCAGGAATAACACCTGCTTTACCAATAGTTGCTAAGGTACCAGCATCAACCGCACTTTGTATCGGGCTAAGTGAAGGTACATACCAAACCATAGGCAAGGTGCGGTATTCAGGATGTAATGGCAATGCCAATTTCCAATCAATCGCTAATTTATAAACAGGCGATTTTTGTGCAGATTCGATTACTGAGTCAGCAATACCGTCTTTACGTGCCTGGGCAATTATCGCCGGATCGTTTGGATCTAAGAATACTTCAAGTTGCTTCTCATAAAGATCGGTTTCAGATGGCGTTGAAGCCACTTCTTTGATCCTATCAGCATCATAAAGAATAACGCCAAGATAACGGATACGACCAACACAAGTTTCAGAACAAACCGTTGGTTGACCTGCTTCGATACGTGGATAACAGAAAATACATTTTTCTGATTTACCTGATTTCCAGTTGTAGTATATTTTCTTATACGGACAACCAGAAATACACATTCTCCAACCACGACATTTTTCTTGGTCGATTAGAACGATACCATCTTCTTCACGCTTATAAATAGCGCCAGATGGACAAGAAGCCACACAAGCAGGGTTTAAACAATGTTCACATAAACGCGGTAAATACATCATGAATGTATTTTCGAATTCACCGTACATTTGCTTTTGCATGTTATCGAAGTTTTTGTCTTTAGAGCGTTTTTCAAACTCAGTACCAAGAATTTCTTCCCAGTTAGGACCCCATTCGATTTTTTCCATACGTTTGCCAGAAATTACAGAGCGCGGACGAGCCGTTGGCTGATGTTTCACTTCTGGAGAAGTATGTAAATGCTGATAATCGAAATCGAACGGTTCATAGTAATCGTCAATTTCTGGCATATTTGGGTTAGCAAAAATATTCGCTAATACACGATATTTACCACCAATTTTTGGCTCAATATTACCATCAGACTTGCGAATCCAACCGCCATTCCATTTGTCTTGGTCTTCCCAATCTTTCGGGTAACCAATACCGGGCTTAGTTTCAACATTGTTGAACCAAGCGTATTCAACGCCTTCACGCGACGTCCATACGTTTTTACAAGTAATTGAACAAGTATGACACCCTATACACTTATCAAGGTTAAGTACCATACCTATTTGAGAACGAATCTTCATGTTCTACTCCTTAAGCTTCATCAGGGTTAGTTGGTAATGGACGTGGTAACTGCTCAGTGTTTGATGCTTCAAAACCGTCATCATCTAACCAATCAATTTTGTCCATCTTACGAACCACAACCATTTCATCACGGTTACAACCAACTGTGCCATAGTAGTTGAAGCCCCAAGATTGTTGTGCATAACCACCAATCATATGCGTTGGTTTCATTATTACACGCGTTACTGAGTTATGGTGACCACCACGAGTACCTGTCATTTCTGAACCAGGTACGTTAACGATACGCTCTTGAGCGTGATACATCATGGTCATGCCTTTCATAACACGTTGTGAAACAACAACACGACAAGCAATAGCGCCGTTAGCGTTAAATACTTCAACCCAATCGTTATCTTCAAGACCAGCTTCTGCTGCATCGACTTCACTCATCCAAATAATTGGGCCACCACGAGATAGGGTAAGCATCAATAAGTTGTCAGAGTAAGTTGAGTGAATACCCCATTTTTGATGTGGAGTGATCCAATTCAATACGATTTCTTTATTACCGTTTGGCTTAGAGTTTTTAACCGCTTCTGTTGTTTTAGTATCAACAGGTGGACGGTAAGACATTAATTGCTCACCAAACGCTTGCATCCACTTATGATCTTGATAGAACTGTTGGCGACCCGTTAGCGTTCTCCATGGAACAAGCTCGTGAACGTTAGTGTAACCAGCAGTATAGCTAACATGCTCATCTTCTAAACCAGACCAAGTTGGAGAAGAAATAATCTTACGTGGTTGTGCTTGAATATCACGGAAGCGAATTTTCTCTTCTTGTTTAGGTAAGGCTAAATGCGTATGGTCGATACCAGTAAACTCACTCAATGCAGCCCAAGCTTTAACAGCAACTTGGCCGTTAGTTTCTGGTGCAAAGGTAAGAACCGTTTCACAAGCATCTATCGCAGATTCAATAATTGGACGACCTTTACTGATACCTTCATCAGTATTGAGGTGGTTTAACTGACCCAATAACATGATTTCATCGTCAGTATTCCAGTTGATACCTTTACCACCATTACCTAATTTATCAAGTAGTGGACCTAAAGAAGTAAACTTCTTATAAGTGTTAGGGTAATCACGTTCAACAACAACCATATTTGGCGCAGTTTCACCTGGAATTAAATCACATTCGCCTTTTTTCCAATCTTGAACATCAAATGGTTGTGCAAGTTCACCTGGGGTGTCATGTAGCATAGGTATTGTAACGAAATCTGTTTCTTCACCTAAGTGACCAACACAAACTTCAGAGAATTTCTTCGCGATACCTTTGTAGATTTCCCAATCTGATTTAGCTTCCCACGCAGGATCAACAGCCGTTGATAATGGGTGAATAAATGGATGCATATCAGAGGTGTTCAAATCATCTTTTTCATACCAACAAGCGGTAGGTAAGATAATATCAGAATACATACAAGTAGATGACATACGGAAATCTAAAGTCGTTACAAGGTCTAATTTACCGGTAGCGCCTTTATCAACCCATTCGGCTTCTTCAGGTATAATGTTTCCGGTAGAGCCATTGTCTTCGTTCAATACACTTGCTCTTTGTGCACCTAAAAGGTACTTAAGCATGTATTCATGACCCTTACCTGAAGAACCAAGTAAGTTTGAACGCCAGATAAACATGTTACGAGGGAAGTTTTCTGGTGCATCTGGTGCTTCACAAGCAAACTTTATGTCACCTGATTTAAGCTGTTGTACAGCATAATCTTTTGCTTCCATGCCAGCAGCTTTTGCATCTTTAGTTAACTGAAGCGGGTTCATGTTAAGTTGAGGTGCAGAAGGTAACCAACCCATGCGTTCGGCTCTAATATTGTAATCAAGCTGATGTTCAGCAAAGTCTTCTTTCTTCGCTAAAGGCGATAATACTTCATGCATACTTACTTTTTCATGACGCCATTGCGATGAATGATTGTAGAAGAAAGAAGTACCATTCATTTGACGTGGTGGACGAGCCCAATCCAAACCAAATGCTAGTGGCTGCCAACCTGTTTGTGGGCGTAGTTTTTCTTGACCAACATAATGTGACCAACCGCCACCTGATTGACCAACACAACCACACATCATAACCATATTGATCAGGCCACGATAGTTCATATCCATGTGATACCAATGGTTCATTGCTGCGCCAACGATAATCATGGCTTTACCACGAGTTTTGTTGGCAGTATCTGCAAATTCGCGAGCGACTTTAATTACTTTCGAACGCGGAAGACCAGTGATTTTTTCTTGCCAAGCCGGAGTACCCGGAATATCTTGGTCATAGCTAGAAGCAACATTTTCGCCACCTAAACCACGGTCAATACCATAGTTAGCCATCATTAAATCGTAAACAGTAGCAACTAAGTATTCTTTTCCATCAGCGCCAGTAATTGTTTTAGTTGGTACGTTACGTACTTGAATTTCGTCTTGATCACAGCCTGTCCATGCACTGTTGGTGTTATTCGCAGCAAAGTGAGGGAAAGCAACTGGCGTTATATCACCACCAATTTGAGATAATTGAAGTTTAGTATCAGCGCCAGATTTACCTTCACGCTCTTCAATATTCCACTTGCCTTTTTCACCCCAACGGTAACCGATAGAGCCAGTTGGAGAAACCAATTCACTTGAATTTTCATCAAAAGCAACTGTTTTCCATTCAGGGTTGTTTTCTTGACCTAAATCACCCGCTAAATCACTAGCACGTAAGAAACGTGTTGATACGAATGAATCATCATCATGTTTATCCAATACCACTAACATTGGGAAATCGGTATATTGACGAACATAACTAGTGAAATATTCACTTGGATTTTCTAAATGGAATTCTTTTAAGATAACATGACCAAAAGCCATGCCTAATGCAGCATCAGTACCCTGTTTAGGGTTTAACCATTCATCAGTAAGTTTTGATACTTCGGCATAATCTGGTGTGATCGATACAGTTTTAGCACCTTTATAACGAACTTCAGTGAAGAAATGCGCATCAGGTGTACGTGTTTGAGGAATATTAGAACCCCAAGCAATGATGTAGTTTGAGTTATACCAATCAGCAGATTCAGGAACATCTGTTTGCTCACCCCAAACCATTGGAGATGCTGGTGGTAAATCACAATACCAATCATAGAAGCTTAAACATACACCACCGATTAGTGACAAGTAACGAGCACCTGCCGCATAAGAAACCATTGACATAGCCGGAATTGGTGAGAAGCCAATTACACGGTCTGGGCCGTAAGTTTTAGTCGTATATACGTTTGCCGCAGCAATAATTTCGTTTACTTCTTCCCATGAAGAGCGAACAAAACCACCTAAACCACGTTTTGATTTGTATGACTCAGCTTTTGCTTTATCTTCAACGATTGAACCCCAAGCATCCACAGGATCTTGTGTTGCACGAGCCGCACGCCATAATTTTAACAATGGCTTACGTACTTTAGGATATTTTAAGCGGTTAGCACTATATAAGTACCAAGAATAACTTGCACCACGTGGACAGCCGCGAGGTTCATGGTTAGGTAAATCTGGACGTGTACGAGGGTAATCAGTTTGTTGAGTTTCCCAAGTCACCAAACCATTTTTTACATAAATTTTCCAAGAACAAGAACCCGTACAGTTTACCCCATGGGTAGAGCGTACGATTTTGTCGTGTTGCCAGCGTTGACGATAGCTGTTTTCCCATTCGCGACTTTCATTGGTGGTATCACCATGTCCGTCACTGAATTCGCCTGTTTTCTTACTAAGAAACTGTAGACGATCAAGAAAGTTACTCATCTTTTTTCTCCGTTGAAGTGATATCAGTTGTGTTAAAAAATATGCTTTGTTAACTGATAAAGCCGATTATAAAAATTTATATTTTTAAAAAGTGATTGCATCATATAGTAACAATGCAAAAAGAGAGCTGATCAAGATCAACTCTCTTAAAATAACCATAAAAAAATTATGGGTTATGATGTTCTGCACCAGGTCTTAAGTAATACCACCAGTTAACCACGATACATACGCCGTAGAATACCGCGAAACCATAAAGTGCATTTTCAGGTGTCGTTAGTTTGATTTGCTCACCTAATACTTTAGGAATAATAAAGGCACCGTATGCAGCTACTGCTGAAGTCCAACCTAATACTGGGCCAGCTTGCTCTTTATCAAATACCATTGAAATAGTACGGAAAGTTGAACCGTTACCAATACCTGTAGCAGCAAACAAGATTAAGAATAATACTAAAAATGGCACAAAGTAATCTTGAGGCGTTTCAGATGCATAGGCTAGTTTCATGTAATGAGCTACACCAACTGCACTAGCAACCATAACAATTGCACAAATTTGAGTAACTTTAGCGCCACCCATTCTATCCGCAATCCAACCGCCTACTGGGCGAATTAACGCGCCAATGAAAGGACCCATCCAAGCGTACATTAATGCACTAGGACCCGCTGCGTTGGCGATATCATGATTCATTACCCCGTCAACCATAATATGTTGATAACCAAAGATAACTTTAATTGATAAACCAAAACCTGCCGCAAAACCAATGAAAGAACCAAAAGTCATGGTGTAGATAACACTCATAACCCAAGTATGTGTATTACCGAAAATTTTATATTGACGATTTAAACTTTCTTTAACTTGACCAGGAATAAGCTTAAGTAAGAAAACAGTTAAGGCAATAACTATTGGTAATACAATCCACTTACTGATACCAAAGCCACTACCACCAACTTTCTCAGGAAGCATTAACCAAAGGCCAAAGATAGCTGTAACAAAACCAATTAATAACATCCCAGAAATCACTGAGAATGAACCAATTGGGCTTGGTAAATCAGGAGTAACGTGGGAGGCTTTGATGTTGTTCATTCCCCACCAACCAACAAGTGCTAGAGGTACTAAGAATAATAACCAAACATAACCAGCATTGTGAATCCAAGCATCTGAACCAGCAGGAATTTTACCGATTAGGGTACCAGAAGTATTCACTAGTTCCATTGGTTCGCCACCGAAGAACCCAAAGGTCATCATTAGTGGTACTAAGATTTGCATAGTAGTAACACCAAAGTTACCTAAACCAGCATTTAAGCCTAGTGCTAAACCTTGTTGTTTTTTCGGGAAGAAGAAAGAAATATTTGACATTGATGATGCGAAGTTACCGCCACCAAAACCAGATAAAAGGGCAAGAACTTGGAATACCCAAAGTGGCGTATTTTTATCTTGTAAAGCAATACCGGCACCAATGGCAGGTATCATTAACAATGCCGTAGTGAAAACGATCGTGTTTCTACCACCGGCCAAGCGAATAAAGAAGCTACTGGGAATACGTAATGTTGCCCCCGTTAAACCCGCTACCGCCATTAAAGTGAATAATTCTGATTTAGCAAATGGGAAACCTAGGTTTAACATTTGAATAGTGATTATACCCCAGTATAACCATACCGCGAAACCACATAACAAGCTTGGGATAGAGATCCAAAGGTTGCGGTTAGCAATCTTTTTACCTTCGCTATCCCAAAATTTGGGATCTTCTACGTCCCATTTTTGAATATCTGACATTGTTTACTCCAATTAATCAGTAATTTAAATTTTTGTTTCAATTTGTTTATTATTGCTTCTATTAAAGAGCAAAATTTTGAAACGTTTCAATGTTGCGTTTATTTAATGGTGTTCTAATTTTTTTCTGAGCTTAAAGTAACAAGTCGCAAACTAGGTATAGTTGATCTGGATCAAGCGGCGAGTTGCGCTTTGTAAGGAAATACAATGGAGCTACTACCAAGGTGGTAGTCTGTGAATTTGTTTATCTCATTGTATTTAAGGGGTTTTGCATGATTGAGTTAGTTCGTGAAATAAGATAGGTCTATGGTTAACTATTTGGTGGTAGTTAGAAATTTTCTTGGGATAAATAAAAAAACTCGGTATGCTGCATTTATATTTATTGCAGCTTAAAATTAATTATGCCATCAAACCTCTTTAATGAATCAAGCACTTCGTTGATTGCCCGAGCTGGGCAAATTATGGCGATTATTATCACACTAGGTTTAGTGAGCATGATTTCCTCCATGTTAGTCACTGAAAGTCTTAATGGCGATGCATCACAAATTAACAGAGCTGGCGCACTTAGAATGCAAGCAATACGCATATCTCGAGCTTATTATGAGGATACTAGTCACCAAAAAAACCAAGTGAAAGCTGAGATAGATGATTTCAATATACGCTTATCAAGCTTATTGCTTGGCAAGCATCTTGAGAAAGAGGATCCTTCAGACGTTGAAGTACAATATCAGAATATTTTACGTTTATGGAAGCAAGTAAACGAACAAGCATTAAGCATAGAGCATCTAAGTCATCAGCAGTTAATACAACAAACGGAAAAAATAGATCGTTTCGCGGTTAAACTTGATCATTTAGTCACTTTATTACAGTTAGAATCAGAAAAAAAATTAAGTCTTTTACGTCTTATTCAAGGCATAACATTGCTTCTTGTTATCGCAGTGGCGAGTTTTGTATTAATTAAATTAAATCGCAAATTAATTGTGCCTTTAAAGCAGTTGGTCAGGGTTGCTGAGCAGGTAGGTAAAGGTAACTTTGAAGAAAAAGCTAATTATAGTGAAAATGATGAATTAGGTGTTTTAGCGCATACAATTAATCAAATGTCGTCAGAGTTAAAGCTAACATATCAGCAGTTTGAACAAAGGGTTGCCAATAAAACATTAGAAATAAGCAGGAATAATCAATCGCTTGATTTACTCTATCGTTCAGCACGAAATCTCGCAGGTTATACATTATCAGAGCAAGATACGCCAACCTTTCAAATTGATCATCTTATTATAGAGGAGTTAGAGCAATTAATAGGTATTGGCAGAATTAGCGTTACTTTAAACGACAGTAAGCAAAATAATCTTATCATTGATGTGATCAATAGTAATAACACTATCATTGACAATATTTGTTTTAATTATCATGAGTTTCCATTAGAGAAACAAAGCTTGTTATTTGGCTATTTAGTATGGGAATTACCAAAGAATCAAGCTGCTCATGAGTGGCAAAAGCAAATATTGCAAGGAATGGCTGATATCATTGCTACAGCTATTGAGCTTGATCAAAAAAGGATTAGTGAAAACCGTTTGGTTATTGTTGAAGAGCGTGCAGTTATAGCCCGTGAACTTCATGATTCCCTAGCGCAATCTTTGTCTTATTTAAAAGTACAAATGAGTTTACTGACCCGCAAAATGCAAAAACAAGTACCGCAAGCACAAGTAGAAGAGACCATTGATGATATTAAAGATGGATTAAATAGTGCCTATTCTCAACTAAGGGAATTATTAACTACCTTTAGACTGAAATTAGACGACCCATCAATTAAAAGTGCTTTGGCAAGTACCGTTACAGAGTTCAGTGCAAAGTGCCAACACACTATAGAGTTTAATTATCAATTACCTGCAAATTATCTTAGTGCCAATCAAGAAATACATTTATTGCAAATAGTGCGCGAAGCTTTATCAAACATTCATCGCCACGCAAATGCTACCCTTGCAGGGGTGAGTATCACGTTAAAAGATATCAAAGTTAGGGTGAAAATATGGGATAATGGTAAAGGTTTACCAGAATCTATTATTGAGCAAGGAAGTAAACAAGGACATTTTGGTTTAGGTATAATGCAAGAGAGAGCAGGGTCATTAAATACCCAAATTCATATTGCTCATCGAGAAGAACAAGGTGCTGTGATTAGTTTTGAGTTTAGTCATTAGAACCCAGTCACGAGATTCGAGTTATTTCAATTGGTATTAGTTACGAAAAAAAATAGAGAAAGCAATATGAAGCAAGCGAATATTTTATTAGTTGATGATCACCCAATGCTTCGCAAAGGTGTCGCTCAACTTATTTCCTTAGAAGATAACCTCAATGTTATTGGCGAGGTGAGCTCGGGTGATGAAGCTATCACTTTTGCGGTTGAACATGCTCCCGATTTAATTTTACTCGATCTTAATATGAAAGGTTTAAGTGGTATTGAAACTTTAAGCGCGCTTAAGCGAGCCAATGTTAGCTCTAAGGTAATTATTTTCAGTGTTTCCGACAATGAAACTGATGTGCTTCAGGCGCTAAAATTTAATGCCGATGGTTATTTGCTAAAAGATAGTGAACCAGAGGAGCTAATTGAAAAAATAAACCATGCGATTATAGGTGAGTTTGTTATTAGCGAACCGCTGACACAAATTCTAGCAAGATCTTTACGACCACAAAAGCAAACCAACATTCTTCAAACATTAACACCGCGAGAGCTAGAAAATTTAAAGTTGATTGCCGGCGGTAAGAGCAATAAAGAAATAGCCCGTAAACTTGGAATAACTGAAGCGACAGTTAAAGTGCACAATAAAAACTTATTTAAAAAACTGGGTTTAAAAAGTAGAGTTGAGGCAGCTATGTGGGCAGTAGCACACAAATTAAATTTCTAGTTTAAAACGCTCTCATGTACTCTCTCTTGGACATTAAATTTTATTTCTTAATCAATCATAGACGTTAGTGCAATTTCATCACAATTGCTAAATACTTCCAATGTTTTTGTAATATTTTCACACCTTTAATTTTATCGGATAATTATCCTTCATCAGTTATATAGGGCTATTAGAGCACCTTAGTCTTAGTGCTCACCTTATTTGTTGATGTTGAAAGATATTATTTCTTCAGATATAAAAATAAACTGAATATTTGAACTATAATACAAAAGTTATAACCGCAACAATAATGGGGATATATGATTCAGTTCAAAAGTTTAAAAGCCAAATTTACTTTGTTGTTTATAGTCTTGGGGTTGATACCCGCTATTATAGTAAGTGTTATTTCTACAATGAATAGCTCTGAGGATGTAACCAATAAAGTTTATAGCCAATTAACGGCTATTAACCAAATCAAAAAACAAGCCATCGAAAGTTATTTTGCTGAACGTCAAGGTGACATGGGTGTGTTGATAAATATTGCTGATGCTATGCAGCAGCAAGCGTTTATGAAATTATCGGCTATCAATGAGCTTAAAAAATCACAAGTCCTCGATTATTTAAATAACGGTAAAATTCAGCTAGAGTTACTGTCAAAAGAGAAAGAGACACAGCAAGCAATTGGTGAATTGGTCAACAATTTTTCAGACAAAAAACAATGGCATTCATTACTTAATAAGTATGATACTTCTTATAAGCCTTTATTATCATATTTAGGTTGGTATGACTTTTTCATTATCAGTACCAAAGGAACCATTGTTTATTCGGTTACGCGAGAAAGTGATTTAGGAAAGAAAATACCCAAAGATTTAAGTGATAGTTCATTTAATCAGGCTTTTATTTTAGCTAAAGAATCTAATTCTTCAGACATTCAGTTGGCTGATTTTAAACCTTATGCACCTAGTAATGGTGACCCCGCCTCATTTGTTATAAAACCTGTAGATTCGAAGGGCAAACGTATTGGCTATATAGCTTATCAGCAACCTCTGGATAAAATTAATAGTATTTTAGGCAATCGAAATGGAATGGGAGAGACAGGGGAGTCATATCTTGTCGGGCAAGATAAATTAATGCGTTCAGATTCTTATTTAAATCCGACTGAATATTCGGTTAAAGCCTCTTTTGCAAAAAACAATAAAGTACAAACTCAAGCGACAGAAAGTGCATTAAGTGGTCAACACGATACAAGCGTTATCATGGATTATAATAATAACCCGGTTGTCAGTAGTTGGGGTTACATTGATATGGGAAGCAATGTACGTTGGGCAATTATCTCAGAAGTTGATGTTGCAGAAGCGTTTAATCCCAAAACATCAGATGATGAAGATTTTTATAAGAGCTATATTGAAAAATATGGTTACTACGATTTGTTTTTAATTAACCCCAATGGCCATATTTTTTATACGGTAACAAAAGAAGCTGACTTTAATACCAACATTTTAACGGGTAAATATTCAAGCTCAAATTTAGGGCAACTCGTTAAAAATATTAATCAAAGTAAGCAATATGGCTTTGTAGACTTTGCACCTTATGAGCCTAGCAATGGTGATCCTGCTGCATTTATAGGGCAACCTTTACTTAAAAAAACGGGTGAGCCCGCTTTTTATGTTGCTTTGCAATTGCCGCTTGAAGGTATACAAGCAATTATGGGTATTCGAGAAGGAATGGGAGACACCGGAGAAAGTTATTTGGTGGGTAATGATTTAAGAATGCGTAGCAATTCATTTCTTGACCCTAAAGGTCATACCGTAAAAGCAAGCTTTGCAGGTTCGATAGCAACAAATGGTGTTGATACTGATGCCGCAAAACGTGCGCTTGCTGGGGAGAAGGGGACTGATATCATTACTGATTATAATGGAAATCCGGTACTTTCTTCTTTTGATAAAATAGCGTTTGGTGATTTTAATTGGGCAATATTATCCGAAATTGATGAGCCCGAAGCGTTTGCTTCTATTCGTAATAATACAATTTTCATGATTGTATTGATGATAATTATTGTTGTTATCATCGCCTTAATAGGAATGTTTATTGCTAAACGTGTAGCCACCCCTATTACTGAAATTGCTAGTGTTGCGCAAAAAGTTTCCAGTGGGGATTTAACTATGGCAGTTAAGCATACCGTGGATGACGAAGTTGGAGATTTACAAGACGCGATTAGCAGTATGATCACCAACTTATCTAAGATGGCTAGAAATATTTCAGGAATAGCGCTTCAACAAGCTTCAACATCAGAAGAACTTGCTGCAATTACCACTCAAACCAGTACTACAGTAACTCAACAACAAGCAATTTCTGAACAGCTTGCTACAGCAATGCAAGAAATGGGAGCAACAGTAAATGAAGTTGCGCAAAGTACAACAACGACTTCATCAGCTGTCGATAATATTCAAAATAAAGTGAATGATAGTTCTCATAAATTAGATGAAACCTATAGCTCAATCGTGGGTATGACAGAACAAATTCAGCAATCAGAGCAGAATGTTCAAAAAGTAAGAAGTGACTTTGATCAAGTCGTTAATATTCTTGATGTTATTAAAGGAATTGCTGACCAAACCAATTTACTTGCTTTAAATGCAGCAATTGAGGCTGCTAGAGCAGGTGAACAAGGTCGTGGTTTTGCGGTAGTTGCAGATGAAGTTCGCCAGTTAGCACAAAGAACGCAAGACTCCACTAAAGAAATTGATAACATGATCAATACTATTATGGTTGGTGCTAATTCTTCTGTTGACGTTATGGCAAGTAGCGTTGTTCAGGCAAACGCTGTACAAGAACACGCAAAAGAGGTGATCGAATTAAATAAAACCATATCGGGTGATATGCACGAAATAAGCGATTTAAGTGCGCAAATAGCAACAGCCGCAGAAGAGCAAACTGCTGTTGTTGATGAGATATTGCAAAATGTTGAAACGTTAAATGCCGGTGTAACAGAAACTAATCAAGCGACAGATAACATAGCAGAATCAAGTGTCGAACTTGCCCGTTTAGCAACCGAATTAGAAAGAGAGTCATCAGAATTTAAAACCGAATAATGAGGGAGTTAGCAAAGGTATAATATGAAACATTATAGGAAAAAAAAGTGATCTAATGTCAGCAGAATTTAGTATCGACGTTGTTGATGTAGTATTAAGTGTTGCTCAAAATGATTTTTATTGAATTATCGTTCGATAAAAATCATTTATTCCACAAAACGTTTAAAAATCAAACTAATTTTGTTTGGAGTTAATCTTGCTCTAAAAAGTTATTTTCTATTGCTTCTTTGAGTGACTTTTGTTGACGCTCAGCTTGTAGAGCCAAATACATTGCCATCATACATAAAGCTAATACGCCGTATAACAGCATAAAGCAGGCGCTATAAACACCTATAATATCAACAGCTAAGCCAAACATTACCGGTAGTGTACAACCCCCTAATGCGCCAACAGCCGCTATAACACCGCCCACACTCCCCATATGGTTTGGATAATAATCATAAATAATTTTGTAAACACTTGCGCGGCCGACACCTTGAGCAATACCAATAACAAAAATTAGAAAAGTAAATAACCACACATTAACTTCAAAGGAGATTGTTACATCTTTACTTACTCCGTGAATAATCATAGTGCTTGGTGGATAACTAAGGAAGAATAAGCACACCATGCAGATCCAAAATGCGCTCCAGTTAACCGCACGCGCACCAAACTTATCGGCAAACCAACCCCCTACAGCTCTTACCATACTTGAGGTTGTCACAAATAGTAGTGTTAATGCTAATGCTTGTGTTAACGATAATTTATAGGCTTCCATGTAATACTGAGGTAACCATAAAATAAGCGCTAAAAAAGAGCCAAAAACGAAGTAGTAATACAGACCAAAGCGCCATACTTGAACATCTTTTAGTGGGGCTAGATGAAAAGCAAGGTCATGGTTTTTCTTTTCTTGATAATATTTACTAATTTCTGGGGCAAATAGTCGAAAGATGATGGCCATAGCTAACATGCCAACACCATAAATTGGGCCAATATCTTTCCAACCGTAGGCATCAACAATGAAAGGCACTAAAACTAAAGTGATTGCAGCACCCGCATTACCTGCGCCAAATACGCCTAAAGCGAAGCCTTGTTGCTTAGTGTCAAACCAATCAGTCACATAGCGAATACCTATGGTAAATGAAACACCGCTTAACCCTAAAACAAAACCCAGTAAAATATATTCAGTAAATGTTTCAACGTAAGGTAAATAAAATAACGGTGGTACTGCAAGTAACATTTGCCAAAAGAACAAGTTTCGACAAGAAACTCTTTCAGATAAAAAGCCAACAGGTACTCGAAAAATAGCGCCAGTAAAAATAGGGGCTGCTAACAGTAGGCCAAACTCCGTTGCGGTTAAATTTAAGCTAGACTTTAACTCTATGCCAATAATTGAGTACAAAGTCCATACAGAAAAACAAGCCGCAAATGCTAATGTAGCTAAAGATAATGCTCTATATGAATGTCTTTGTTGAATTTCCATAAATTTTCTTACTCGTTATTAGCTTGAGTGTTTTCTAGCTTTTCTTTAGTGTTATGTAGATTAAAACAAATTTGAACAAAAAAAACCTTGTTTTTTGTAAGGTCAGATTTAATTAAATTCAGTTTGTTGACTTAAGTCAATAAAGCAAAAATGGCAAAGGCGCAGAATAGCATCATATATTTTAATAAAAGTTTTTAAATTTAACGCAAGTAAGCGCATCATTACTTTTTATGGGTATGGCGCAGGAGTAATATAATGTCTCACGATGGAAAAATGAATCTGCTAAATTTAGCAGATCCTAAAATAAAAACGCTACACGTTACGTGGTTCGCGTTTTTCTTAACATTTGTAGTTTGGTTTTCACATGCACCTTTATTAGTTTTTATTAAAGAAGCATTTGATTTATCAAGTGCGCAAGTTAAAGCATTATTAATATTAAACGTAGCATTAACAATACCTGCGCGTATTGTTATTGGTATTTTAGTAGATAAGTTCGGACCTCGAAATATTTTCTCCAGTCTGTTAATAATTTCATCCTTTATCTGTGTAGGTTTTGCCATGGCAGATAGTTTTGAACAACTGGCTTTATTTAGATTTTTGCTTGGTTTTGTCGGTGCTGGTTTTGTTATCGGTATTCGTTTGGTTGGTGAATGGTTCCCAGCGAAACAAGTGGGTGTTGCTGAAGGTATTTATGGTGGTTGGGGTAATTTTGGCTCAGCGGCAGGTGCCATGACTTTACCAACCATTGCGCTAATGTTTGGTGGTGATGACGGTTGGCGTTACGCGATAGGCTTAACTGGGGTTATCGCTGGTATTTACGGCATATTCTTTTATATTATGGCTCGCAATACACCTAAAGGTTCAACGTATTTCAAGCCTAAGAAATCTGGTGGTTTAGAAGTTACTAGCTGGAAAGATTTTTACTTTTATTTATTTATGAATATCCCAATGTATATTGCCCTTGGGGTATTGGCATGGAAATTATCACCAACAGGCGTAAAATTACTAACCACAGAAACAATGTACATTATGTGGATTGGTTTAGCTGTGTTGTTTGTTGTTCAGGTTCATTCTATCTGGCGTGTGAATAAAGAAAACTTAACTCACGGTGTTGCAGATATTGAAAAGTATGACTTTAAACAAGTCGCTATTTTAGATGTATCTTATTTCGTAACTTTCGGTTCAGAATTAGCGGTTGTATCAATGTTACCGTTATTCTTCTTAGAAACCTTTGAAGGCTTAACCGCGGTTAAAGCGGGTATGTTAGCGTCAGGGTTTGCCTTTATGAACCTAGTAGCTCGTCCAACGGGTGGTTGGTTTAGTGACAAGTTTGGTCGTCGTAAATCATTAATGATTCTAGTTGGTGGCTTAGCTATTGGTTATATGGTTCTTAGCCAAGTGGATGGTACTTGGGCAATTCCTCTTGCTGTGTTGGCAACTATGTGTTGTTCTTTCTTCGTACAAGCGGGTGAAGGTGCAGTATTCGCTATCGTACCGCTAGTTAAACGTCGTATGACAGGTCAAATTGCTGGTATGGCTGGCGCTTACGGTAACGTTGGTGCGGTAACTTACTTAACGGTACTATCGTTTGTTGATTACTCAACCTTCTTTATGGTTATTGCCGCTTCTGCTGCTGTTATTTTCTTTGCTACTATGTTCTTAAATGAACCTAAAGGTCATATGGCTGAAGTTAATGCGGATGGAACAGTCGAGTTAATCGACGTAAATTAACCATTCATCTTGTTGCTGTATGAGCCAATTTAGGCGTCAAAAGTACTCATTGACTACCGTCAACTCCGTGCTTTTTCCTTTAAATTGAATCATACAGCTTAAAGCTAAATAGTTACTTGCATATAGATAACTATATAGAGCAATATGGTGCTTATATGTCATAAAATGAAAAGAAACAAACATGCCTAAAACCAGCCAATTACAAGTTGATATCGCTAGCCATTCAATTCAAGGGCTAAAAGATAACAATGAGGATGCGGTTGGTTTTTTTGTACCCGAAGAGCCCGCAGTGCTTGAAGGTAAAGGTATTGTGCTAGCGGTTGCTGACGGCGTTAGTAGTGCCGAAGCAGGTAAGGAAGCTAGCGATACCGCTATTACTCGCTTTTTAAGTGATTATTATCAAACTCCAGATACTTGGTCGGTAAAACATGCCGGACAAAAAATCCTTTCAAGTATTAATTTAACTTTGTTTAAGCGTAGTCATGAATTCGCGAGTGAAGAAAAAGGTTACTTAACCACATTTACCGCCTTAGTGTTAAAATCTCGCTTAGCACACTTTTTCCATGCCGGAGATAGTCGTGCATATTTACTTCGTGGTGGTGAGTTTAAGCAACTTACTCGAGATCATGTCGCTACTATTGGCTCGGGTCGTAGTTTTCTTGCTCGGGCTATGGGTATGGATAATTCAATTCAAATTGATTACAGCCAGTTTACGCTTGAAGCTGATGATATTTTATTGGTGACTTCTGATGGTATTCATGACTTTTTATCCGATGAAAAAATTATCGAATTAATGTCGGCTAAAAGCTCATGCCAAACGCGCATAGAAGAGCTAGTCAAAATAGCTTTTGATAGTGGCAGTGATGACAATATTAGTGGTTCATTATGCCAAGTAGCATCATTGCCCAATGAGAGTTTAAATGATTACAACTCAAAATTAACACGATTACCTTTTCCGCCTCCGCTTGATGAAGGGGTAAAGCTTGATGGTTACAAAGTGCTTAAAGAACTATTTGCTAGTAGTCGTAGTCAGCTATATTTAGTTGAAGATACAGATACGGGTGAGCAAATGGTAATGAAAACACCCTCTGTTAATTTTGAAGACGACACCGGTTATATAGACCGGTTTATTCAAGAAGAGTGGATAGGTAAACGTATTGACAGCGACCATGTGGTGAAAATTATCAAACAACAGCGACCGCGTACTTGTTTGTATTACTTAATGGAATATGTGCATGGTATTTCATTGGAAAAATGGATGGAGAGAAATCATTTTCCTAAGCCTAAAGTTGCTTTTAACCTTGTTGAACAAATAGCGCAAGGGTTAGCCGCTTTTCATAAAATGGAAACTATCCATCAAGATTTAAAACCAGGTAACATACTTGTGAGTGAAAACAACCAAGTTAAAGTTGTTGATTTTGGCTCGGTATTTGTTGCAGGTTTAGCGGAAGTTTTTATTCCGTTAGAACATGAAGGTGTTTTAGGCACAGCGACTTATTCTGATCCTAAATACTTATTAGGAAAAAATACAGGGGTACAAGGCGATTTATATGCCTTAGCCACCATTACCTATGAGATCTTCACGGGGAAGTTGCCCTATGGCGATAAAATAGAAGAATGCCAAACGGCTTTTGAATATGATCGCTTACGCTATATTTCGGCAACAGCAGCGAACCCTATTATTCCAATGTGGTTTGATCGTACATTAGAGCGTGGTGTTAGTTTCGATCTGGAGCAGCGCTACAATAATATTCCGGAGTTTATTAAAGATCTGAAAAAACCCAATCCAACCTATTTGTTAGACGATCCCAAAGTGACTAAAAACAAATCTCAAGTGCTTTTTTGGCAATTACTATCTGGTTTTTGGATCTTAATGTTAGTGCTTGTAGTTGCCTTGTTTACACAAGGATAAAGTTACGCAAGGATAAAATAAAATTTTGAGTAACTAGTATCGAGTTACACAGCCCTATTAATTTTTTTTCTTAAATCTAGCTTTAAACTTATCTAAGTTGAGTAAAAACCAACAATTTAGCCCAACCATCAAACCGACAAATGAAAATAACTGTAAGGTTAAATAGAACTCGTTCCCTTGTGTAACAGGCCAAATAAGCAACATCGGTATATCCGCCACAAAAATAGAGCCAAATGTTATGGTGAAAAAATTAACAAGCCTCCTTCTTTTGAGCATCCCCCAAAATTTGCCACCGATGAAAAACATATAGATATAAGCAACAGGAATGGCAGCCAAAGTTAAGCCAAAGAACAGCCCAATAAAATCTAATATGCCGCTATCCATATTGAACCCAGGCACATCAGAAATATAAGCATAAAAGGTAAACGCAAAGGGCGTTATTAGTGGTGCAAGCGCTAAGGCTTTATTCTCGGTCATTATAGAACACTCGTTTTATATCTTTTTAATACAGCAGGCTAATTATATCCATACTATTTAATAGTATGGATAGTGATTAATGTACAGTATAGCCATCTTCTATAATTAGCTTTTGTGCTTTATCAATATCTAATTGCTCAATGGGTGCTGCTAAATAATAAGGTAACTCTACGGCTTTCTCACTTAATTTCAGCATTTTACCTTCTATTAATCGTTCAATGACCGACTCAAGCGTATCATCTAAACGTTCAGGCTTTTGTTGATACTGCTGAGCCATATAATCAGTCAATTCTTGCAACGTATGTTTACCATCAGCAAGTGAAATAACCACGCCAAACCATTCTTCTAGTTTGGTGCTTTGTGTTGGGTCGTTAATATCCGCAAGAGCAACAATGCCTGCTTTGCGAGTGAATATTACAGTGCGGTAAAAATATTGTGATTTATCCAAAACAATTCTCAAAAAGGAACTTTATAATGCTGTAATGATATCACATCTTAATCAGATGAAGACTGATCTAGATTAAATCCTTCTTATAACTAATACTTTAAAATGCTACATAGCTTTATTACTTATTTTAACTTTCATGACAACCTCTATTACCTTGCAGCAATCTAGAATAACAGCAAAAATTGCTTTTTTTGCTTTGTTTCTCTTTGCCCCATTATTAAACATTTTCCGTTTTGATCTAGATTTAGGTCACTTTATAATTTTTGGTCAAGCATGGACGATTAGTATTGATGCCATTTTACATGGCGGTGGTGATAGTTATGATGCTGCTACTAAAATATTTGCTCGAGTTCTTCTACCTGGTATGGCCTTTGTAGCCGTAACAGGGTTTCTCGTTTGGAAATATGGTCGCATTTATTGCGGTTGGTTATGTCCGCATTTTTCAGTAGTTGAGCTTATCAATGATCTCATGTTGAAAAAGCTTAACCGCGTTACTATTTGGGAGAAAGCGAGTAAAGAAAGTAACGGACTTTTTCCTAAATTAGTTGTCTTTGTTGCTGCAATAAGTATGGCGTTTGTTTGGGCTGTTGGTTTACTCAGTTATTTGCTTGACCCGACAATGCTTCTGCGAGACTTAGTTAATTTTAACCTCGGTTTTGGAGCAAGTATCTTTATTACAGTGGCAACAATTGTGTTCACTGCAGATTTTCTTTTTGCTCGACATGTATTTTGTAAATACGGTTGTGCTCTTGGTTTATTTCAAAGTTTGATTTGGATGGCCAATAATAAGGCCATGGTCATTAAATTTGATCGAGCTCGTGCTAAAGCCTGTAGAGATTGCGAGTCATATAACAAACATAAACCTTGCGATCAAGCTTGCCCAATGCGTTTACCTACACGCAACATGAAGCGAGCCAAGTTTACTTGTACCCAATGTGTGCAATGTGTTTCTGCCTGTAATGATGTGCAAAAAGACAATCCCGATGGTGGTTTGTTATCTTGGGTAAGTGGCGATGAAGCCGTTGAAGTCGATAGACCTGCCAGTAAATATAAAATTGATAGTATTGAGATTAAAGAAGTTAAGTAGCAGATACTTCTTTAATCTTATCCGTTTTATGATGCACCTTAAAATGTACTTACTATCGCTATTGATTTACGGTTTCATTTTTTACCCATTGATAGTACTTAATCAACTCTAAAGTTGAACTGTCGTGCTCAATATTAATTGAGTTGTTTTGAAGTTCTTTTGCAATTTTATTTGCTAAGCCTTTTCCTAACTCAACACCCCATTGATCGAAAGAGCAAATTTGCAAAATAATACCTTGAACAAATATTTTGTGTTCATAAATAGCGATTAAACTACCTATGGCATGAGGAGAAATGCGTTTCATTAAGATAGTATTAGTTGGTCGGTTTCCCTTGTGTACTTTATGTGGAGATACTTTATTGATGTAATCTTCATTGCGACCTTTAGCTTTTAAATCAGCTCTAACTTGTTGCTCATTAACGCCTTGCATTAGTGCTTGTGTTTGGGCAAAAAAGTTCGCCATCAGTGTTTCGTGATGCCCTTGTACAGGGGTGACACTTTCAACTGAACCAATAAAGTCGGCAGGCACGACATTATTACTTTGATGTAAGTATTGATAAAAAGCATGTTGGCCATTAATACCTACTTCACCCCAAATAGTTGGCACAGTTGAGTAATCAATTTCGGCACCATCCCAACTAACAGATTTACCATTACTTTCCATTTCTGCTTGCTGCATATAGGCAGATAACATGTGCAATGTTTGGTCGTAAGGTAAAATAGCTTGTGATTGCGCCCCTAAAAAGGTGCAGTTCCACAAACTAAGTAAGGCTAATAACACTGGCGCATTTTGCTCAAGGGGGGCTTGGCAAAAATGCTTATCGATTTCATCGGCCCCTTCCAGTAACTCAATAAATTTTTCAAAGCCTAAATCTAAGGCAATTGGTAAACCAATTGCGGACCATAATGAAAATCGTCCGCCGACCCAATCCCACATGTCAAAAATATTATCAGCTTCAATGCCTAAAGCCATGGCATTTGCTTTATTGGCGCTTACCGCAACAAAATGTTTAGCAACGGCTGTATCATCAAATGAGGAAGCTGTCAGCCATTTAACGGCCGTGTGGGCGTTGGTCATAGTTTCTATAGTAGTAAACGTTTTACTAGATACAATAAACAAGACACTTTCAGGATTTAATGGACGAAGTACATCGGCAATTTGAGTACCATCAACATTGGAAACATAATGCACATTTAAGCTATTATCACTGTATTGTTTTAACGCTTCAGTGACCATTTGCGGACCAAGATTAGAGCCGCCAACTCCAATACTAACCACATCGGTAATACGCTTACCTGAATATCCTAACCATTTACCCTGACGAACTTGCTCAGAAAAATTTTTCATTTTATTTAAAGCTTGTTCAACCTGCTTGGTGATATTTTTCCCATCGAGTATGAAAGATGTAGTACTGCGATTTCTTAATGCTGTGTGTAACACTGCTCTGTCTTCAGTAAAGTTAATTCGCTCACCTTGAAACATTTTTTCTCGCCATGATTCAATGTCACATGCTTTTGCTAGCTCAATTAAGTGAGAAACGGTTTCTTCAGTGATCAAGTTTTTAGAATAATCTAATAACATTGATGGCAACTGAATGGAAAATTTATTAAAGCGCTGACTATCTCCAGCAAATAAATCATTCATATGTTGCTGTTCCATTACTTGTGCATGACGCTTTAATTTCTGCCAGCTTGGCAGAGATTCTCTAGATTGCATAATCTTCCTATTAAAAGTAAATCTAAACATTATCAATGAAAGGTAAAGCGGCAAATGCACCTTTTTTTTGGCATGTATATGCGCCACATTTTGCAGCAAATAACACGGCATTGGTCACCTTGTCTAACTCATTAAGGGTGTGAGTTAATGCACTTGATTGAGTTTGCTCCGTTAATGAAAAAATAAAGCTAGCAATAAAGCTGTCACCCGCTGCGGTAGTATCAACAGCCTTAATAACAGGAACGTTGATATAGCTTGAGAACGCTGAAGAAATAACCTGTACTCGGTTTGCTCCATCTGTAATGATAATCAGCTTTATGCCTAAATCAATCAAACTATTAATATACTCTTGGTAACTTTGATCTGCTTGCGCAGCTAAATATAGTGCTTCATCCTTACTTAATTTAACCAAATCACTGCGTTTAAGGCCGTCATGAACACGCTCGGGTAATAAGTTAAGTTCACTCCATAACTGCTGTCGTAGGTTTACATCAAAGCTAACTAAGGCATTATTCAATTTTGCTTTTTTCACAGCATAAAGAGTATTGGTATGCATTGAGGTATTGGTCAAGGTATTGGAGCAAAAATGAAAAAGTCCAATATCCTGCCAGTGTATTTTATCAATTTGAGTTTTTTCATACTGAGTATCAGCAGTATCATGTCGATAAAAGTTAAAAGTTCGTTCACCTGCTGAGTCTAAACTCACAAGTACCAGTGCGGTATTTGCTTGTTCAGCTCGATATACATACTTGATATTAACGTTGTTTTTTTCTAATTCTTGAAATAGCATGGTGCCAAAATTGTCATTACTTATACCACCAGCAAAAAAACTTTTACCTCCTAACTTAGCAAAGGCTACCGCAACATTTGCAGGTGCTCCACCGGCCATTGGATAAAAATTACCACCTTGGTCCGTTGGTAAAAAATCAACTAACACTTCGCCATAACTGAGTAAAGAAAACATAGAAATTCCTTCTATCGCTTATTGCCATCCATGCGCCGCGATATTGCTAACATGGATGTTAGTACTTAGGATTTGTCTGGAACTAAAATCATGCGCTGACATGGATGTTAGTACTTATGATTTGCCTGGAACTGAAATGACGTGCATGGAAGCACTGATGCCGTGCAGGCATGGATGCATAAGAGCGATCATCACCGTTCATCCTGAACATAAAAAAAGCCCACATAAATGGGCTTTATTGTATTGTTTTAAATTAATATAGCTTGATTAAAAGTCATATCTGAGGGTTAAGCTGCTAGTTCTACCGCTAATAGTTCTTGCTCGAATAATGCCGTTTTCAGGTACAGAGCCTTCTTCTGATTCGGTAATACCTACAGTGTCGAAAATGTTATTTACGTTAAGAGATACAGACAAGTTATCAGACAACATATAACTTGCAAATGCATTAACTGATGTATAACCATCAAATTTCAAGTCATTATTATCTTGTGCGTAAGCATCAGTAGTACCTATAAAGCTTAAACCGGCAGAGCCATCATTGAAGTTATAGCGAGCCATTAATGAGTACACTAAATCAGCTTGTCTTCGAGGTGTATTGCCAACAACGCTTGGGTTAAGTGCATCTTGTGTTATTTCAGCATCGGTCCAAGTTAAGTTACCACGAAAATCAAAGTCACCAATAAAGTAACTCGATTCTAATTCAAGTCCATAGGCTTCATAAACTCTATCGAAAAATGTTTGGCTAGTTGCTTCAAAGTTTTGTTCTTCAGTTTCAGCAGAAAATGCGGTTGCAAATACTGAAAAGCTATCTTGACGAAATTTCACTCCTAATTCAAATTGGTCAACCAAGTCTACGGCATCTGCTGAAGCAACTGAGCCGTCAGCATTAATTTTACCAAAGGCTAAGCGGTCTGCATTAGCTCTACCACCACGACTTAAGCGAACAAAAGAAGCTAAGTTATCGTTAATCTGGTAGTTAGCACCTAATGAATAAGAAGTATAACTCCAGTCATAGTTAACAGCTGATGCATTGGCATTATCGATAGAAGAAACACTTTCTTCTGGTTTAGAAATAATACCATCACGATTCATATCAACGGTAGATTGAACCGCACCTGCGTATGAACCTACTGCACTGCCACTGTCGTGGCGTACACTTAAGTCAAGGGTGATATCGCCAAGCTGTGATGATAATGCTAAATAAGGCGCGCTAATGTCATATTCAATATCATAATTACGCTGACAACAATTACCCCATGCTGGAACTCCGTAAGCATATAAACCATTATCTGAAAAACTTGTACCATCGGCTGCGTTGACATTAAGTAGTGCGGCATTATCACCTTTAATTTCCATTAAATAGGAATTCCAAAGCCAAGACATTTGAATATTCTGTAGCGCTTTATAATAACCAACAGTGATACTAGTATCGCCAAGTGTCTTAGTTAATTTTAAGTCATTAACAAGTGAGCCAAAGTCACTCATTTCAACGTCAAAAGTATGAATACGCATTATTTGCTCACTACCATCAAAGACTTCACCAGCCATTGAACCGTTCGCATAGCTTAGTGTTGCGCCGTCACCTGCGATACTTACTGCAATATTTGAACCCGCAGCAATTTCAGCAGGAAATGGAGAATTGAAGCTACCTTTAACACTCGATTGTCTGAAACGGTTTTCAATTTCCCAATCATTACCTAGATCAAATACCGCTTCAACACCAATAGAGTCTACTTGCGGGTTCATACCATCTTGCATACTGCCACGACGCCTTTCGCCATCAGCGCCTAAAGATAATGTTTCTAATAAATAAGCCGAATGTGGTGTATCAGTTTGAGAGTTAAAACCGGGTAAAGAGCTACCATCAGCCTTCATTGGCATGGGCAAATAAGCAATCGCTTTGTCATCTAAATGCTTATAGTAAATACGAATATATCCATCATCAAATTCTTTGGTCAAATTGGCTTTAATTTGACCGCCTTTATTTGCCGTGTAACCTGCATCTCTTGGTCCATCACCTTGACGGATAAAACCACCAATGTGGAAAAACATTGAATCATTAAGTTCGCCACCATATTCAAAATCAGTGCGTAAACTGTCGTAATCTAATCCAAAAGTTGTTGATACACTACCAGTCTCTTCATGTCCTGTTTTACTGATAACGTTGATAATGCCACCTGGTGCATTACTAGCGACTGTTGATGCTGAGCCACCACGAATAGATTCTACTGTTTGCATAGTACTGTCTAAACGAAGAAAAATGTCGGCGTTACCAAAAGCAATATCACCAAATTGCATAATAGGTAAACCGTCTTCTTGTAGTTGCAAGAATTTCGCTCCACCTGCAGCAACAGGTAAACCTCGTACGGCGATGTTAGCATTGCCTTCACCACCGGAAGATTCTGAACGAACACCTGGAATAGCTCTGAAAGCTTCAGCAGTAGTTCTTGGCGTTGTTGTTTCCATCTGCTCTGCAGAGAAGCTACTTACTGATACACTCGACGCCATTACGGTTGTGCCTCTAGCAACACCTGTTACCACAATGCGCTCAAAATCTATACCTTTTTCTGCTTCTTTAGCTTTTTCAGCGTCTATTTCTGCCGCACTTAAACTGCTACATACAGCTATTGCTAAAGTACTTAATATGAATTTTTTATATTTGATATGTTTCATTTATTCACCCCATGTTTATTTATAGTCTATGTTTTATAATTTCGAAAAATACTTCCATCTCAAATCATCTTAATCGATTAAGTTAATAGTTGCTGAAAAATAAACTGATTGCAAGCATTTTTTTTAATACTATCAATGTTTGTGCAGATTACTCATTTAAGATATTGATAAAAAGAAGTATTTATTTTGTTATTGAGCTTTATGCTCTGTCGGATTTTTTATCACATTATAAGCGGCTACTAGGGTTAATATTGCCGCAAAAAATGTTGCCAAATAAAAACCATATGATACATGACCGAAAAAGTCACTTACTATGCCCATCAATAAAGGAGCGATTGCAGCTGAAACGGCAGTGAAGAATAAAATAACGCCAGCAACTGCGCCATGCTTGGCCTGAGGAAAGCAACTAATACCTTTGGAATTGAGCGTTGGATAAATCATTGACATAAACAAACCAGATAATGGTAGGAGAATAACCGCAGCATCAACGCCAATTAACGCAGTTCCTAAATAACAAAGAAAGACTGACAAAGAAAACCAGAACATCACCTGCTGCCAGCTAAAATGCTTTAACATCCATACTCCCAAGAACCTTCCTCCTGCTCGTAAGGCAAAAAAGACAGTAAGTGCATAGGTGGCCAACCACACCAATGAACCGCTATATTCAACCAGTAATGTCGGCATCCAAACGTATATAGCAACTTCTGTAGCAACGTATAAAGCAATGGCTAATGAAAATCCCATGGCATAAGGGTCTGTCATTATTTTGAGTGAGCTTTTTAAATTGATTTGCCCTTCTGCATGTCCTTTAGTTTTAGGGTATTTGGTTTTCATTGCAGCTAAACATAATAATACACACAGTATACCTGCGCAGATATACAAGTATTTCCATGATACGCCTGAAACAAGTAAATAACTGACAATAGCGGGACCAGCCATGGCACCTACGCCAAAGAAACCCTCTACGGTATTCATGGTGGCAGTATGCTCTTTAGTTGAGGTTGAGATGTCTCCAATAAGCGCTAATGCACCTGTTTTAAATAGGCCTACAGCTATCCCTACCAACGCTAATAACGATAAAAAATATAAGAAGGAGCTTCCTGCTGAAAATAAAAAACAGGCAACTGAAAAGATCAATAAGCCAATAATGATGGTGCTTTTCCTGCCCCATTTATCTGCTAGGTAGCCCAGAAATAATCCGCTAAGTGCGATAGAAATCATCGGTACGTAATGAAATGCACTTGCTTGGGTGAGATTTAAACCATAAGTTTCAATTAACTCTGGAATAATGACCCCAACGGCATCAGATGTCATCGCAAAAACGAAAAACATCATATATGTTAATAATTTAATACGTAATGTTGACGCATCATTTAAAGGCGATATACCTACCTTTGTGCTGTTCGTGTGATTCATAACCTTCCCCTCCTAACAATATTATATATTTAACTTGTAACTATATAAATTTATGCGCTATTTAATTTCAAAACACTGGTAGTCAGTTTCAAAGATAATAAAAATAATAAAATTATCCTTGAAAATAATTACAGAGTAGGTGAATATATATCTTAATCGATTAAGATTCAACTTTAAATATTATGGTTAATTTATGAAAAACAATGTGCAATTGATTACCTATGTAGATAGGTTAACAGGTTCAAATATTAAAGAACTAAACAATATCCTCAATGAACAGTTAGCAAACCAATTCTCAGGAATTCATTTATTGCCGTTTTATTACCCCATTGATGGTAGTGATGCTGGATTTGATCCAATTGACCATACAAAAGTTGATAGCCGATTGGGCTCTTGGCAAGATGTAAAGGCGTTAGGAGAGCATTATGATGTCATGGCTGATCTCATAGTCAATCATATGTCCTCACAATCTGAAGAATTTCAAGACGTGCTTAACAAGGGACAAAATTCACCTTATTGGGATTTATTTTTAACAAAGGATAAAGTTTTTCCTAATGGTTTTGATAATGAGCAGCAAGATAAAATCTATCGCCCTAGACCCGGTAGTTGCTTTACTGAATTCACACTTCCTAACAATGAGTCTGCCGAATTCTGGACAACCTTTACCGACAACCAAATTGACATCGATGTAACGTCAAAAAGCGGAGAAGAATATTTGACCCGCATTTTAGCTACGTTTGCACAGAGTAACATTAAAATCATTCGATTAGATGCCGCGGGTTATGCTATCAAAAAACCAGGTAGCAGTTGTTTTATGCTTGAAGAAACATTTGAATTTATAAATGAGCTGACTCATAAAGCAAACAATGTAGGAATTGAAACCTTAGTTGAAATTCATTCTTACTATCAAACACAAATAGAAATAGCCAAGCGTGTTGATCAAGTTTACGACTTTGCCTTACCACCATTGATTTTACATAGTCTGTTCAATCAAGATTTTAGCGCCTTGGTTAATTGGTTGAAAATTTCACCTAGAAATTGCTTTACCGTGTTAGATACTCACGATGGCATTGGTATTATAGATGTGGGTCCAATGGGTGGCAAAGCAGGGCTTTTAACAGATGAGCAAATTGATAACTTAGTTGAGAGAATCCATATAAATAGTGAAGGGCAAAGTAAGCAAGCAACAGGAGCTGCGGCCAGTAATGTAGATTTATATCAAGTCAATTGCACTTATTATGATGCATTGGGTAAAAGTAATTTTGATTACCTACTTGCTAGAGCGATACAGTTTTTTGCTCCAGGTATACCTCAAGTTTATTATGCGGGTTTACTCGTTGAAACAAATGATATGGAATTACTTTCAAAAACTCAGGTTGGTAGGGATATAAATCGACCTTATCTAAACCGTGATCGTATAAATAAGTCATTACAAAAGCCAATCACTAAAGCATTAACCAAATTGATAGATATCCGTAATAATTGTGATGCCTTTAATGGTGAATTCAGTCTGACATCTGAACAAGGTAAACTAAACATCTTGTGGCAAAATAAAGGCAGTTCGGCAGCATTAACAGTCAATTTAATTGAAAATAAAGCATCGATAAGTGTGGATAATGATGGCGACAATATCCTGATAGACCTAAACGAACTCTTACTAAAATAGTTTATAGCCACATTTTATAACTGAACTTTTCACTAGAAAGCACAAAAAACAATAACTTTTTTGTGCTTTTTCCTTCTATAATGAGACTTATTAACTTTCTGTAATTATTTAAAATGTACTAGCTACCTTAATGAAGTACCTTAATGAATTCTTTTTTATCATAATGCTTAGTTTTGCAGGACATTATTGTCAGGCGAATGATAAGGTCATTATTTACGTTAAGCCTGAAGGAATCAATGATAACCGTAGTGAATATTTTGTTAAATTATTAGAATTAGCCCTAGAAAAAACCGCAACTCAGTTAAATACTACCCACCTTAAAGCAACACCAAGTACGATGAAACAAGGGCGTGCTATACATGAACTTGCTCAAGGAAGAACTATTGATATAGTTTGGACTGTTACTTCCATTACCCGTGAAAAGAAACTATTACCCATTCGTATACCGCTATTAAAAGGTTTATTAGGGCATCGAGTTTTAATTATTCGCAAAGAAGATAAAAATAAATTTGCTGCGGTTAACAATATTAAAGATCTACAACGCTTCGCTGCAGGACAAGGTCACGATTGGCCTGATACTAAAATACTACGCGCTAATCAGTTCACTGTTTCCACAACATCTAGCTATGATGGGCTCTTTGAAATGCTTGAGGCTCAGCGTTTTGATTTTTTCCCAAGAGGAATTAATGAAGCATGGCAAGAATTAGAAACACAAGAAAATCCCGGACTGATAGTAGAAGATCACATCCTGCTCTATTACCCTTCGCCTATTTATTTCTTTGTAAATAATAACAATCAAATGTTGGCAAATCGGATTGAAGAAGGACTAAAAAGGTCCATAGAAGATGGCTCCTTTGATCAATTGTTTTATTCTTATCATGTGCATAAGAAAATGTTTCAAGCCGGAAATATTAAGCAGCGGCAGATGATATTACTGCATAATCCCTTGTTGTCACCTCTAACGCCACTCAATAATAAGCAATTATGGTATAAAGTTCATTAACCTCAAACTAACTTTATTGTTAGTTAGGCGATCAATAAATTTTGCCGTTTGCAATTAGCAGCTTTTTCCATGTTCAATATAGTAAGGTATTTGCTCAGTGTGGCTTGATTTATTGATAAACAGTTCTGCGGCTTTAATACCTTTCTCTTCACTATTTTGATGTACTGTCGTTAATGGAGGAGTAGAGCGTAGCGCCTCATCAATACCATCAAAGCCAACCACTCGAATATCTTGTGGTACTTTAAGGCCCATGGTATTAATTTCCTGTAACGCAGCTAAAGCAATCAGATCGCTCATACAAAGTAGCACATTAGGACGAGGCGTTGAGGTTAAGGCTTCTTTCGCTGCTATTGAGGCAAAGTGGTGGCTACTTTCAGGAATGTTCCAAACACGATCTGAATGTAATTTTGCGCCCGCTGCTGCAATTGCTTGTTTATAGCCATTTAAACGCTGATGAGCAATTGAACAATGCACATCTAAGTTGGGCGAGTCATAAACTCGGCAGGTTAGATTCGAGTCCAGTAATCGTAAGCCTAGAATTGCAATGTGGTCTTTTTCGGAATTAATAGCGAGTTGAGCAATTTCACAAGCGGCTTTTTCATTGTTGATACTGACCGAAGCTTTACGATCAATATCAAAATCAGCCGTGACTACTTTCTTAGTGGTGATTTTTAATTGCTCAATTAGCTCGGTGTTACGTGGGCTACCGTAACAAATAAAGCCATCAACAAAGTCAGCGACAGCATTTATATTGTCAGAAGTTCCTGAAAACAATAATAAATTAATTTTGCTTTTTTCTAAAACCGAAGCAACGCCTTTGACAAACTTACTGGCTACTGGATCCGTTACCATATATTCAACACTGTCAGGTAGTACTAATGCGACAATGTTAAATTTTCCTTTTCTTAAAGATTGCGCGGCTTTATTAGGGCCGGAATAACCTAATTTTTTACAAGAGGCTAGAATTTCATTTCTACGTTTTTCGGATAATTGGTCAGGTCGGCTAAAAGCATTAGAAACCGTGGCATTTGAAACACCAAGCTCTTTAGCAATACTTTTAAGTGTCCATATTTTTTTCTCTGACATATTAACCCTTGGTGATGTGCAGCACTGTTTACTTAATAGTTTCAGTATACTTTTGTTTTATTTAAATTTGAATCTAACTTTTGTTGATACTTACATTTCTTCCTGCACTATTAGGTCAGTTTAATGGAGAAACAAAAGGGCGAATAGTTGCCCTTTTGTTTCTGGTTAATGAAGGTACTTGTTTGTTATATAAAATGCACTGCTCAGCTACAGGGCTCTACTTACACACTTCTTGTGGCTGTCGCGGGCGATATCATGGACGCTTTTCTTGCAGGATAAAGCACAGCCAATTGACCAACGATAAAAAGTGTCACTACGCCAAAAAGAATAAGCTCGATGTTGATAGGTGCTAGTTCAAATGTTTTTACTAACCACATATTTAGTGCAACAGCCCCCATACAGCCAATGAGTATTCCAACGCTAGATATTATTATATTTTCTATCATGAAATAGCGCATAATTTGCCAACGGGTAGCGCCCAAAGCACGGCGTGTACCAATTTGTTTGGTGCGCCGGTTAATGCTAAATATAGCTAAACCTACAATACCTAAGCCGGTGATAATAGTGAGGGTAATAACTACCGTTGAGAGAATTTTATTCGTGGCATTATGTTGCTGGTAACTACGCTCTCTGGTTTCTTCCATGGTACGCAAACTGCGTATAATTCTGCCTTTGTCATTCTCGGCTAAGGTTTTTTCAATGAGCGGCATTAGTTCATCGCGTTTGCCAGGTTCAGTGCGAATAAATAAACGACTTCCTTTACTTTCCATTTGAAAAGGCACTAACATGCTACGCTCTACGCCATCCCACCCATTCCAAGGTGCTTGTAGTTGTTTCAAAATCCCAATAATTTGAATAGTCTGGTTTTGAGAGATGTAAATTGTTTTACCAAGAGCTGAGTTCCAATCATCAGGAAATAAGCTTAGCGCTAAGGCTTTACTGATAATGACCTTATCAGGCCAAGTAGATTGACCTGATTTGCGCCATTGAATATCAGTTTCACTAAAGTTTTCTCCAGCAATCAATTCTAAACCAAGGGTGTTAATTGCATGATCATCAACCATGTAAACAGCAGCTCCAATGGAGTCTTTGTCTTCGCCAGCTTCAGTTTGTACACCAGATGACCAGCCGCCACCACTTAATGGTATGGCGTTAATTTGAATTGCATCGATTACCCCAGGCGTTTTTCTTAAGGTGTTTAAATCAGTTTGTAATCCAGTTTGAATATTATAATCTTGCTTGAATATAGTGTTGGTTAAATAGAAGGTGTTTTCTTCATCAATACCACTGCTTCTAAGCATTTGAGATTGTCGGTCTTGTATCATAAAAATAGCATTAACGATAATGGTTAGGGTTAATGCTATTTGTAAGGCAATCAGTAAAGCCCCAATTTTATTACGCATCAATGCGCGAATAATGAGTCCTGTTTCTAACATTAGTAATTCTCCTTATTGGCTTTTTAGCTGTTGGGCAGGGGATATGTTGCAAGCACGCCAAGTGGGATAAAGCCCCGCAAGTACAGTGCAAAGAAGTGCTAATGTAATCGCTAGAACCATCATAGTTGTATCAAGCGTTGCTAAACCCTGCATATATTCACCATAAAGATTCTCTATGCCTATGAGTCCTAAAAACGACAAAGCTAAACCAAGTAAACCACCGGCAAAGCCTATACAGGCAGATTCAATCATGTATTGGCTAAATAACGTTGCTTTGCTGGCTCCTAACGCTTGACGTAATCCTATTTCAGGTGCTTTTCCTAAAAATTTAGCCAGTAATAAACCGACCGTATTAAGTAAGCAAACGATTAAAAACATAAAAGACATTGTCATCATCATTCTGGCATCATCAGCAACAACTTCTTGCTTTTCTAACCATTGCATTACGTTACTCAATCGGTTGTCCATTGGTCGTTGGAATCGGCCATATTGTTTTTGCTCTTCAACGTAAGCATTTAAGAACGTCATGTAATCTTGCTTTTCTTGTTCACTTCTTAGTTCAACCCAAAACTGTATCCAAATACACTCACCAGCGAGAAAGGCTGCCATGCCATCACCACTGGGTTTCCAACAATTAGTATTGCCTGAGCGTCTAATTTTCTCTTCGGCAATTAAGCTAAACGGAACAAAAACATCTTCTGATTCATTGAAAGCGCCGGTGGTAATATCATAAAATCTTGGTTTTGGCTGCCAATGATCTATCACGCCAATAATCTTAAAAATATTGCCATCAAACTTTATTGTTTTACCTACGGAGTTTTCGCCACCAAAAATTTGATCATTAATTTTTTTACTCAATACCATAACTTGTTCTTTGCTAATATCTGATTGCTGTGACCAAGCAGTGCCATAAATAAACGGAACATCAAACATGGCAAAAAAATCAGCAGAGTTAGCTCGAGCAGATACACTAATGGGTAATAAGTCTGCATCTTCAGGCTCTATAACACCGTAAGCTTGTGCTTGAACATTTTGACGAAAGGCTTTTTTTGCTTTCATTAAGTTGGTTGAATCAGTATAAGTCAGTTGATCGGGGGGATTGATTCCTTCGTCAAAGGGATCGTTAACATCCCAACTGTCAAGCTGTACGTAATAGAGTTGCTCACTTTTATGTGGAATTGGATTGGCTGACATTAAGTAATTAACGGTAATTGTGGTCATTGCCGCACCAATGCCTAAGCCTATGGCGCTGATCATCAGTAAACTTAAACCCCAATGACGTAATATACTGATCCAAGCAAGGCGCAAATAATAATTAAACATACATTATCCTCAGGTTAGTCTAATGGGTAATAGTTAAGCAATAGCTTGTTGATTAGCACAAGATAGATGTAAACCTAGTTCACTGACACGTCCATCCATTACTTGAATGGTTCGTGGTGATCGTTGTGCTAGTTGAGCATCATGGGTGACCATAATAATAGTGGTGCCTTGTTTATTGATGTCTTCTAGTAATGACATCACACCCTGCGCCATTTCAGAATCTAAGTTACCTGTGGGCTCATCAGCTAATAAAAAACGAGGGTCTGTGGCGAGAGCTCTGGCGATAGCGACACGTTGCTGCTGTCCCCCAGAAAGCTGGCTTGGTAGATGATTCATTCTTGATGCTAGACCAACACGCTCTAGATTCTCTTCGATTCTTCTTTTACGCTCTTTAGAATTGAAACCACGGTAGCGTAATGGCACGTCAACATTATCAAATAAATTTAAATCAGGAATTAAATTAAAACTTTGGAAAATAAATCCTATTTTGTGATTTCTCATACGAGAGCGACCATTATCGTTAAGTTTACCTATGTCTTCTGAGTCAAGGGTAAACTCCCCGCTGGTGTATGTTTCCAATAAACCTGCAATGTTTAAAAAAGTGGTTTTTCCTGAGCCAGAAGGGCCCGTAACACTCACAAAGTCCCCTTCATTTACTGTTAAATTAAATCCCCTTAGGGCATGCGTTTGTATGTCTGCTGTTTGGAAAACTTTGCTGATATTTTTCATTACTAACATGGTGAAGTTCCTTGCGTATCGTTTTAATTTTAATTGTTCGTTTTAGTTTAAAAGTACTTGTTGTGCTGAATTAAATAGATCGGTATTTGAGATGATGATTTGATCATTCTCTTTAAGGCCGATGAGTAATTCGATATGACTTAAGCTACGAGCACCAACTGATATAGGTGTTTTATGGGCAATGCCATTTTCAACTTTGTAGGCAAATTTACCACCACTACTGTCAAGAAATTGTCCGCGCTTTACTTGCAGTACATCGCTTTTATGTTCAAGAATTATTTGCGTACTCAAACGTTGGTTTTGACGCAATTTTTCAGGTGTTTCTTCTAAGAAACGCACTCGCCCAGTAACCTGATTGTTCAGTATTTCGGGGGAAATTGTTACCAGACGAGCGCTAAAACGCTGTTGTTCGAAACTAACATCTACCGCCATGCCAATGGCCAAATCGTCGGCATAACTTTCAGGAATATCAATTTCAACTTCAAAATTGCTTAAATCTACTACCATAAGGATAGGCTGGTTTTTGGTTAAGAAAGTTTTGTTATCAGCACTTAAGTTGCCGACAATACCATTAACAGGTGAAGTGATAATAAGGGAATCCACTTGTCGTTGAAGCTCAGCAACATAGAGTGTTTGTTGCTGTAAATCGAGTGAAATAGATTTGCTTTCAAAGGTGAGACTTTCACTATTAAGCTGAGCATCTAGCACGGCATGTTTGTATAGCAATGACGCGTTTTCGAGGTCGTCTTGTGCTTTCTCAAAGTCTATTTGGTTGATAACATTTTTTTCATAGCCTAAATCAGAACGCCGTTTTTCTCGTTTTGCTGTTATTAACTTTACGTTGGCAAGATCAACGGCTTTTTGGTCTATGAGTTGTTGCTTTTTGGTTTGAATTTTTTGTCTAGCCAAGCTAGATTTTAACTTTTCTAAAATAGCTTGTTGCTGAAAAAGCTGATTCGTTAGTTCTGGGCTATCTAGTTTCGCTAATATTTGATCTTTTTTTACTTCATGGCCCGCTTCAACCTCTAAACTAATGGTGCCGTCAGCTGGGCTATATACAGTAGGTCGTACCGCCGCTACAACTCTACCTAATACTGAAATGTCTCGAATAAAGTCTCCTCGAGTAATGGTGGCTATTCGAACTCTTTCGATTGAGACTGATTTTTGAGCTTGGCTCCAGCGACTAGCTGCGGGTGCAACTTGCCAAATAAGCGTAATCACCAACAGTAAACATATAGAGATAAGTAGTAAGCGTTTTGGTTTGTTTTGTTGTGGTGCGATCGAGATATCTTGATCGCTAGTGTCTTTAATCATAATTATTCCCCCGAATAGTTATGATTAAGTAGTATGGATTACTAAAAAGGTTTAAATTAAAATGAAATAAAAGTGTTTTTGATAATTTTCTTAAGCGAATTTAATAAGGAATGAGTATGCGTGTCGTTATTTTTTTGTGGTTAATTATTGTATCTACAAGCGTTTTATCTAAAGAGCATATTGTAGAAATTTACAAGAAGAAATTTATACCTGATCAGATAACAATAGTGCAAGGTGATACTGTTATTTGGAAAAATATTGAAAAGCGTCAATACCATAATGTTTGGTTTAAGCAATTTGATAAAGAAGAGCCTGACTATTTTTTTCCTGATGAAACGTATCAACGCAGTTTTGCTCTAGCAGGTGATTTTCCCTATGAATGTGGCCCACATCCTCGCATGAAAGGTAAGGTTATTGTTATTAAAAAAACTAATTAAATCATGAATTCGCACAAAGATAGCCTTAGAATATATAAGGTTATAAGTATTTTTCATGTTTTTTGTTCAAAAAATTCTACTGTTTTTTGATATGGCGCAACAATAATTGACTTTTTGACACATTTTTTTACAAGTCCTAATAAACTTGATTTCTATCAAGCCTTACTTTCAGCCATTTAAGCTATTATCTCTAAGCTTTTACTAACACAACTAACTATTACAAGTTAATACACGTAACTAACGCATGAATTTATAATTCATTAAGGTAAACACCATGTCAGATAGCTTTACTAAAGGCATGGCAAGGAATATATATTACGGGGGAAGTGTTTTCTTCTTCTTAATATTTCTTGCTTTGACTTTCCACACCGTAAAAGAGATGCCCAAAAGGGATAATCGAGAAAATATTACCGAGGCTGTAGCAAACGGTAAGCATTTGTGGGAAAAAAATAATTGTATCGGTTGTCACACGTTAATTGGTGAAGGTGCTTACTTTGCGCCAGAGCTAATGAACGTTTATAACCGTCGTGGCGGTGAAGCGGGCTTTAAAGCTTTCTTCAATGGCTGGATGAAAGCGCAGCCGTTAAACATCCCAGGTCGTCGACAAATGCCTAACTTCCACTTAACTGACCAAGAAATTGATGATTTAGCAGAGTTCCTTAAATGGACATCAGAGCTAGATTCCAATAACTGGCCACCAAACATAGAGGGTTAAGGCGTGAATACTTTAAAATATCAATCACAAGCTGTAGCAAAGCCTTATTTTATTTTTGCTATGATCTTATTCGTCGGCCAAATTCTTTTTGGTTTATTAATGGGCATGCAGTACGTTATAGGTGATATTGTTGGTGGTTTAATTCCATTCAATGTTGCGCGCATGGTGCATACCAACTTACTTATTGTTTGGTTGTTGTTTGGTTTTATGGGGGCTGCATATTATATGATCCCTGAAGAGTCAGAAACTGAATTATATAGTCCTAAACTGGCAATGGCCTTATTTTGGATATTTGTCGCAGCTGGTGTTGCTACTATACTTGGTTACTTACTGGTACCTTATTCAACTTTAGCTGACCTAACCTTTAACGAATTATGGCCAACCATGGGACGTGAATTCCTTGAACAGCCAACGATTACTAAAATTGGTATTGTTGTTGTTGCTTTAGGTTTCTTGTTTAACTTGGGCATGACAGTATTAAAAGGTCGTAAAACAGCCATCAACATGGTGTTAATGACGGGTTTAATTGGCTTAGCCGTATTCTTCTTATTCGCTTTCTACAACCCAACTAACTTAGCATTAGATAAGTACTTCTGGTGGTTTGTAGTTCATTTATGGGTTGAAGGTGTTTGGGAATTAATCATGGGTGCAATTTTAGCTTATGTATTAATCAAAGTGACCGGTGTTGACCGTGAAGTAATTGAAAAATGGTTATATGTAATCATTGCGATGGCACTTATCTCAGGTATCTTAGGTACTGGTCATCACTTCTACTGGTTAATGACACCTGAATATTGGCAGTGGGTTGGTTCTATCTTCTCAGCGCTTGAGCCATTACCATTCTTCGCTATGGTTTTATATGCCTTTAATATGGTTAACCGTCGTCGTCGCGAACATCCTAACAAAGCCGCTACATTATGGGCGTTAGGTACAGCAGTTATGTCTTTCTTAGGCGCGGGTGTTTGGGGCTTCTTACATACGCTTTCTTTTGTAAACTATTATACTCATGGTTCACAAATAACGGCTGCTCACGGACACATGGCTTTCTACGGTGCTTACGCTATGATCGTAATGACTATCATGTCTTATGCAATGCCTAAACTTCGTGGTATTGGTGAAGCAAACTGTAATAAAGCACAAGTTGTTGAAATGTGGGGCTTCTGGTTAATGACGGTTGCTATGGTATTTATCACCTTATTCTTAACAGGTGCTGGTATCTTGCAAGTTTGGTTACAGCGTATTCCTGAATCAGGTGAAGCATTAAGCTTTATGGCAACACAAGACAAGTTAGAAATTTTCTACTGGTTACGTGAAATTGCCGGCGTTATATTCTTGCTTGGTTTGATTTCTTACTTAACTAGTTTCTTTATAACAGAAAAGAAAACAGCGTAGTACAAGTTACATGTAACGAGTTAATCGTTAAGAAAACAATAAAAACCGCGAACTTTGCTTCGCGGTTTTTTTATTGGTTACGTTCAACTGTTAATCTTAATATTTTGTTGGTTTATCTTAATTGCCTGATAATTATCGAACTTTGTGCTAGCTTATTTTTATTATGAACTTTATTACGAATTTTTATTAAAAATAATTATTACTGAGAAAAGCAATGAAATTATTTAAAAACTTATCTTCTATAGTCTTTGTGGTTGGCGTTTCGTTATCACCAATATCTTTTGCAGATAATGAACGAAAGTTAGTTATTGATGAGCAGCAAACCACAAAACATACCACCAAGGTAAATGGTGAAAAATTAAAATATAGTGCTACAACGGGTACTCAACCTGTGTGGGATGAAGAAGGCAATCCAACCGCAAGCCTTTTTTATACTTATTACCAACGCACGGATATAAAAGATAATAGTAAACGTCCATTGTTAATTTCGTTTAATGGTGGTCCAGGCTCTGCTTCGGTGTGGATGCATGTTGCCTACACGGGGCCAAGAGTGCTGAATGTAGATGATGAAGGATATCCTTTACAGCCCTATGGTGTTAAAACAAATCCTTATTCGATTTTAGATGTGGCCGATATTGTTTTTGTTAATCCAGTTAACACAGGTTACTCAAGAGTACTGCCCAATAAAGAAGGTAAAATGCCAAGCAAAGAAGAGCAAAAGAAAATGTTCTTTGGTGTTAATGCCGACGTAAAATATTTAGCAGATTGGATTACTACTTTTGTTACTCGTAACAATCGCTGGCGTTCACCTAAATATTTAATTGGTGAAAGTTATGGCACTACACGTGTTTCAGGTTTGGCATTAGCATTACAGCAAAAGCAATGGATGTATGTTAATGGTGTTATTTTAGTATCACCAACTGATATTGGTATCAAACGAGAAGGACCAGTAAAAGCAGCTAATCGCTTACCTTATTTTGCTGCCGCTGCTTGGTATCACAAAGCTTTACCTAGCGATCTTCAAGCAAAAGACTTAGATGAATTATTGCCTGAAATTGAACAATTTACTTTAAATAAATACATACCAGCACTAGCAAAAGGGGGTTTTATATCGAGTGAAGAAAAACAGCAAATAGCTGAGCAGGTAGCCCTTTATTCTGGTTTGACAGTTGAAGCAGTATTAGCAAATAACTTGGATGTTAATAACGACTTTTTTTGGAAAGAATTATTACGCTCAAGAAAGCAAACCATCGGTCGTTTAGATTCGCGTTATTTAGGTATTGACAAAAAAGTAGCAGGATCTAGTCCTGATTATAATGCGGAGTTAACTTCGTGGTTGCATAGTTTTACCCCAGCAATAAACTATTATTTGCGTGAAGAACTAAATTATAAAACAGATATCAAGTACAATATGTTTGGAAATGTACACCCATGGGATCGTAGTAATAATCACACCGGTGAAGATTTACGTTTAGCTATGGCACAAAACCCGTATTTGAATGTTATGGTTCAATCTGGCTATTTTGATGGCGCTACTAATTATTTTGATGCCAAATATACAATGTGGCAATTAGATCCTAGTGGACAAATGCGTGACCGCTTATCTTTTAAGGGCTATCGTAGTGGTCATATGATGTACCTTCGTCATGAAGATTTACAGCAAGCGAATCAAGATATTCGTCACTTCATTAAGCAAACCTTACCAGAAAAAGGACAAGCAGCTAGGTATTAATTACTTGGAATTCCAATTGTAAAATCGAATTTAATCGTGCTTGTTTGCTTAAGCGCGATTATAATCTCGGATTCGTGACAACGAAGGGAAAAGCTGTTTTATTAAACTAAATTCACATAAGAATTTTATTCTTATAGCTCCTTATTCTATAAAAAAAGAGTTGCATTTTTATAAAGAATTGTTTTCTTTGACAGAAGTTTTTAGCTCAAAAAGCGACCGATTCGTCTTGATCTTTATATTACTTCTATTGACCTTATTATAATTTTTTTGCACTTGCATCACCTGCTTAAATCCTTTTAAATGAATTGTCGATTTGTTGCTCATTAGGTGTTATTGAACAAGAGATCTGGCCACAACGTAGTTTTATTGTCACATACTGATTTAATCCTATTGGTATTAGTTTACGTGATAATTTAAAAGGTATTTTTAAAATATAGTTACGAGGTGTTAAACAATGAGAAGACAGAAAAGAGATAAATTAGGAAGAGCGCATTCAAACGGTTATCAAGCAGGCCTTAGCGGTAAGTCAAAGGAGCATTGCCCTTATCAAAGTATAGATGCTAAATCACAGTGGTTAGGGGGATGGCGTGAAGCGGTGACCGATAGGAATATGGGGTTATTTAAGTAAGTTCAATTAAGTCCAACAAAGAAAAATAATTATTTTAATCAAGTAGTCGCTGCCAATATCGATATTGGCAGCCCATATATCAACTAACTTCTATCCCTTTCCACAGACAGTGCAATCCTCATTTTTCTTCATGTTAAATTGCTGCCACTGGTTTGCTAAACCATCAAATAAATTCAACTGATTAATTTGGGCGTGATTGTGAGTTCCGTTGCCTGCTAAGAGCTTTATTGCTTGTAGAGCTTGCATACCTGCAACAATGGCCAGAACAGGCCCCAATATACCGATGGTTTGACAATTATTTGCAGGCGCATTCATCGATGCAGGAAATAAACAGTGATAACAAGCGCTGCTTTCATCTCTAGGGTCAACCACCAGTTGCTGGCCATCAAAGCCTGTTGCAGCGCCTACTACTAATGGTACTTTATGAGTAACACAAGCTTGGTTGATTAAATAACGAGTCTTGATGTTATCTGAGCAATCTAGCACTAAATCTACTTGCGGTAAGTAATAATCACATAACTCTTGATCTAACATCTCATCAATAGCTTCTGTATGACTATCGGGAAATTGTGCACTAAGTTTTTCTGCAGCGACATCCGCTTTATTTTGATTGATATCTTGTTCGCTAAATTGTATTTGCCTAGGTAAATTGCTTAGCTCTATGGCATCACCGTCAGCTAAGTATAAAGTGCCAATACCTGCTGCCGCTAGATATAAGCTGACAGGATTACCTAAACCTCCAACCCCAACAACGAGTACTTTGGCATTACGCAAGGCCATTTGACCTTGTTCACCAATTTTATCCATCATGATTTGTCGAGAATATTTTAGCTGCTCTTGCGTTGTTAACACATTAATACCTTTTTTAGTTTTCTTAAGCCCTAAACTCAATAGAGATAAGTGCGAACTGCACTGGCTTTAAATTGCAAATATACACCTTGGTTTATTTTAAGTGCTAATTTTTGTTGTGAAAAAGCGCTTATATTAATAAAAAACTCCTGTTCCCCATCGTCTTTTTTGCATAAAGCGGTGATGAGTACTTTATTTTTCATGGTGCTGATAGTACTTATTTTAGCAAACAGGTGATTAACGATAGAGGAGTTAATTGGCTCAGTTAATGAAATACTAATATCACTCGCTAAAATGAAACAACGTAAAGTTTTCTCTGTTGAATTTTCATCTAGTACAGGCAAATAAATTTCGTCGTGTTCACTTAACGTTAATGTCGCTAAGCCGTGGCCATTATCAAGTGTTTTAATAGGCAAAGATAAACTGGTTTGTTGATGAATAAAGTCATTTGTTTGTGCAATATTGTCTTGGGTATGGTTTAGTTGATGGATCATCGGATGAATACCATCATACCCAATTACCTTACCCTGAGATAATACCAGTAGCTTATCGCACACTTGTTGTAACTCATCAAGCGAGTGACTGACATACAGCATGGGTAACTGTAATTCGTTTTGTATTTTAAGCACCAGCTTAAGTAAGCTAGTTTTTGCTTGTCTATCTAAGGCACTTAATGGTTCATCAAGTAAGAGTAATTCTGGCTCAGCCAAGATAGCTCGTGCCAGTGCTACTCGCTGTTTTTGTCCGCCAGATAGATCATTAACATGCTTATGTAGCAGACTCCCTAACTCAGTTAGTTCGATTATTTCATTAAAATTTAAACGTCGATTTTTACAGCGCTTAGCTGCAAACTTTAAATTATCCAATACGTTTAAATGTGGAAACAAACGAGAGTCTTGAAACACTAAACCGATATTTCTATGTTCAGCTTTGATAAAACACTTTTTTTTGTTGTCAATTAGGCTAGTGTCATTTAACACGATTGTGCCATCAATTTCTTTTTCTAAACCTGCAATAGCGCGCAATAGTGTTGATTTACCTGAGCCAGAATGACCAAAAATTCCGGTAATGCCCTGCAGAGAGAGATCTTGTTTTATATTCAAATTAAATTTATCAAAACTAACTCCTTCAAAACTTAGTTGAATATTTATAGATAGGGACAGATCAAGTTCTAAAGAGAGTGAGGTCATTTGCCAATCCTCTTAATTGCTTTTTTTCTTGGGCTGTTAAGCAGGTAAATTGATGCTAATAGCACCATAGAGCCCGCTAATAAGCTGATCGCTAAAATGTGGGCTTTTGCATAATCAAAGGCTTCAACATGATCAAAAAGGGCAATAGACAATACCCGTGTTTCACCAGGGATATTGCCCCCAATCATTAGTATTACGCCAAATTCACCTACCGTATGAGCAAAACCTAAACTGGCGGCAGTAATAAAACTGGCTTTGGTAATCGGAAATACTATGTTGAAAAACCTATCCATAGCATTAGCACCTAACATAGCGCCAGCTTCAAGCAAGGGTTCACCAAGTTGTTCAAAGGCTTTTTGCAGCGGTTGCACTACAAAAGGCATAGAGTATAAAACAGAGCCAATAACTATAGCTGAAAAGCTGAAAGCGAGCTGCTGTCCTGTGGCTTGTTGCCACAGTTGCCCCGGTAAGTGTTGTGGAGAAAAGGCGATGAGTAAATAAAAACCGAGTACGGTTGGCGGTAAAACCAAGGGCAGGGCGACAATAGCTTCAATAATAACCTTAAAGCGACTTCGCATTTTAGCTAGGTACCACGCGAGTGGGGTACCAATGATTAGCAAAATAATTGTGGTTAGTGCTGCCATTTTTAACGTTGTGAGTAGGGCAAGTAAATCAGGATTTATCATGCTTATCTCCCTGTTCACTATTGTCAACGCGGGTATAACCAAAACTAATAATTTTCTGCTGAATGGTTGGTGACAATAAGTATTCACTTAATCGCTTTGCTTTATTAATATTGTCGCTACTTTTAATGATTACTAATTGCTGTGCTATGGGCTGATGATAATTTGACGGGATAATAGTCCCAGTTAAGTTATTTAACACAAGTTGGCTGTTTGCCACTAATCCGCTGTTAACAGCTTGACTGCGTACTTGTGCAAACGTTTGGTTAATATTGATACCCATAATGACCTTGGGTTTATATTGCTGCCATAAGCCTATGTGCTCTAGGGTTTCTTTCGCGGCTTTACCATAGGGAGCCGTGTCAGGATTAGCGATAGCAAAGCGTTGTGGCGATTTTTGTAAGTAACTCTTTAAATCACTTAGTTTAGCCTTTAAATTCATTGATAAGAGTGCCAATTGACCCTGAGCATAAGTTTGTCGGCTATTGGCTAGAATCAAGCCTTGTTGTTCGAGTTTAGAAGGTCTGATGCTGTCGGCAGCAATAAAAATATCAAAGGGAGCGCCATGTTGTATTTGTATAAACATGGCCCCTGTTGCGCCACTAATAATTTGTGTATTAATTTTGGTTTGTTGATGAAATTCAACTAAGAGTTTTTTTAGCACGGGGGTAAAATTGGAAGATACTGCGATACGTAGAGGCTGATCAGAGTACTCAGAGTCGTTAGATGCGCTCAGGGCTTTGTTGCTAAAGGTAAAACTAACACTTAGTAGTATTAATGCTAGTAAAAAAGTGAATGATTTAGCCGATGAATATAATTGCTTTTGTGTAGGTAAGTGCTTTCGCGTAGATAAGTGCATTAGTTACCACTTGGCCGCTTTGCTTTCATCACTTGATTTGGCATCTAGCCAGTTAATACCATCTTTACTGGCTTCCTTTTTCCAAAAAGGAGCCTGTACTTTTAAGTAATCCATAATAAATTCATTGGCAGCAAAGGCATCTTGGCGATGCTTACTGGTCACACCAACAAAAACAATTTGATCGCCAATATGAAGTTCGCCAATACGGTGGATCACTTTTACTCGGCCAATATTCCAGCGCTCTTTAGCTGTACAAATGATTTTTTCTAATGACTTCTCAGTCATGCCCGGATAATGTTCTAGGGTTAAACTAGTAACATTTTTACCTTCATTTTGATTGCGTACTCGGCCTGTAAAAGTAACAACCGCCCCATCAATAGCATTATCTTGCTCAAGTAAAGCAACTTCATCAGCCAAGCTAAAATCGGCTGTTTGTATAGATATTTCAGGATAACTATTCTTAGTCATGTTTAACCTTTTCTTCGTCATTACCTTGTATATACTTACCAACTTGTCACTCGTTTCTTCTTTTTATCCACCTGTAACGGGTGGGAAAAATGCAACTTCATCGCCGGATTTTATTGCTTGATCGCTATTAACCATGTCATGGTTAACGGCTGATAATAACGTGTTACTAGCAAATACTTGCTGCCAGTTTTCACCTTTACTGGCGAGTTGCTCTTTTATATCAGCTACCGTAGCTAAATTTTCACTACTCAATGATAGTTGACTGCAATTTAATTGCTCGCGTAAGGCGGCAAAAAAAACGACTTTGATCATGATTCTTCTCTCTTACTATAACCTTCGAAACTAGTTTGCTTGCCAGTGTCCTGACTTGCCACCTTCTTTAGTGAGCACTTTAATGTTACCTATTTCCATAGCAGGATCTGCCGCTTTACACATATCAAATAAGGTTAAACAAGCAACTGATGCCGCGGTTAACGCTTCCATTTCAACACCTGTCTGTCCAGTTAAGCGACAAAGACTGGTTACCAAAACTTGTGAATTGTCGTCATCTAGGGTGAAATCAACTTGTACCTTGCTAAGCATTAAAGGATGACATAAAGGGATTAAGTCGCTGCACTTTTTAGCGGCTTGAATACCTGCAATGCGAGCAACAGCAAAAACATCACCTTTTTTGTGCTTACCTGTGGTGATTAACTCAAAAGTGGCGCGGTTCATTTTGATAATTCCCTGCGCGGTTGCGGTGCGTGAGGTCATCGCTTTTTCAGTCACATCAACCATATTCGCTTCACCTTGTTGATTTAGGTGGCTAAGCACTGACTCTGGTGTAGTTGAATTGCTCATTAGCCTCGAGTCTCACACTGCTCTGCACTGATATTTAAATGCGGAACAAAATTACACGGTCTATGACTAGCATCTAATTGTTCTTTAATCACTTTATCCCAAGCAGTTTTGCAAGCATTAGTAGAGCCAGGAACACATAAAACTACAGTTTTATTGGCAATGCCACCAAAAGCGCGTGATTGAATGGTTGATGTGCCAATCTCGCTCAAAGATACGTGACGAAATACTTCACCAAAGCCTTCAACATTTTTATCAAATAATGCCATTAATGCTTCAGGCGTATTGTCACGCTCGGTGAAACCTGTACCACCAGTTGAAATAATAGCGTTAATGCTATCATCAGCGATCCATTTTGATACTTGTGCACGAAGTTGGTAAACATCATCAATAACAATAGCTTTGTCTGCTAAGTTATGACCTGCAGTCGTGAGACGTTCTACTAATGCTTGGCCTGAGGTATCATTTTCTTCTGTGCGGGTATCTGAAACGGTTAATATTGCAATATTTAAGGGAATAAAAGTTGTGCCGCCGTGTCCTGACATAGGTTTTTCCTTTTTACGCTTATCTGTTAAAAATTAAATTGTTGAAAAGTTAAATTGCTGTTTTGCTTGTTGCCATTGTTCAGGCGTATTGGTATTCAACAAAACATTAGCATCATTACTTTGAATTTCTTGATGCGGTACTTGCTCTAGTAAGGCTTTAATTGAAGGGCCTCTTTTCTTAAATGGAGAGCGCGATTGAGATCTAAACCGAGAGTTTTCGCATCTGTCACTGTTTTCTTGAGTAAAAGCTTGTGCTAAAAATAGTTCAACGTAAGAACTATTCGGTAAATATAATGGAATATTGTGGCCTTTAAAGTATGTCGCTTTTTGACTTAATTCACCCTTAAGGCGTAAATCAGCTAATGCTTTTGCGGTCATAAACGGTAAATCAACGGGTAATATTAATAAAGATTGTGCTTGAGGAAACTTAGACAATACACTTAAAATTCCGCCAACAGGGCCACTTTTTTTGACCTTATCAGGAACATCATAGTGATCACCGCTAACAACGATGTTTTTAATGCCTGAGTCGTTAAGTATTTGCTTGGAAAACTCTAGCATGGAAAGCATAGATTTTTTATCTCTAAGCAACTGCGCTTTATCTTGTCCCATGCGAGAAGACAAACCCCCTGCGAGTACTACACCTAAGCATTCATTACTTAGAAAAGAAGTATCTATCCCACCAGTCATATTAACCGCCTAACATGGCTAAATGTTTGGTGCCGCCGGTAAGTTTATCGTGTAGAAAATGTGCAGCTTTTTTATCACCTAATAAAGATAAAATTTGTGTTTGCAAGGGTTGAATATCATCACATTGTAATTGTTCGCGTAAAGACAACCCATTTTCACCAAATAGACATAAATGTAATTTACCTGACGAGCTAACTCTCAAACGATTACAACTATTACAAAAATCTTTGGAGTAGGGCATGATAAGCCCAATGCGACCTTGATAATCTGGGTGGTAGAACTCTTGCGCGGGTCCTGCTGCTTTGTCTTGAATAACCGGCAGCCAACCATCTAAAATTAAGTTTTGCTTAATGCGCGAACCTTGTACATGCTGCGCGTCAAAAAAGGCTTGGTTATCACCCGTTTGCATTAATTCAATAAAGCGTAAAGTTACCGGTGTGTCTTTTAACCAGTCTAAATAGCTTTGAATATCACGACCGCTGTATTCACGCATCAATACGGTATTCACTTTAACAGTAGGGCGACCATCAGCCAACGCCATATCAATACCTTTTAAAATGGTATCAAGTTTATTATGGCCGGTAATGGCAAGGAACTGTCTTGGATCTAAGCTATCGATACTGATATTTATCGCATCAATACCCGCATCTAACCACTGGGGTAAATGTTGCGGTAACTTAAAGCCATTGCTAGTAATAGCGACTTTTTTAATGCCTTGAGTTTGCTTGCAGGTAGCAATAATTTCAGGAAGATCTTTTCGAAGTCCAGGCTCACCACCTGTGATGCGAATTTTTTCAGTGCCTAGGCCTGCAAAGGCTGAGGTTAAGCGTTGTATTTCAGTATGTGAAATGAAATCACGTGGTTGATCACATTGATAACCGTCAGGCAGGCAGTAGTTGCACTTAAAATTGCATACGTCTGTAATTGATAGGCGCAGATAGTAAAACCTGCGGCCGAAGTTGTCTTCTAACATATCACCTTTCCAAATGTCGGGAGGCTAACGCGTTTCCTTGTTAACCCTGGCAGCAAATTATTTTCAATAAAAACAATTGCTACGGCTTGAAATAACATTACCTGTTTTATCTAAAACTTGGTGGTAGCTATCTAAGCTCGGTGTTAAATACTTGTGTTGAGTCACATGACTAAAAAATAAGTATATCATTTAATGGCGAGTATAATAATATTTTTTGATTTAAGGCTTATTGATACGCATCAACAAATAGTCAATAAAAGCGCTATTACTTTGGTGGTTAATTAAGTGATAATAGTGCCATTGAAATATTTTACGTCTCTTTAAAGAAACTAATTAAGCGAGATTACCATGTCTGATTGTTGCTCTGCCCCCGGTTTGTTGCCATTTGAATCTGCGTTAGAAAATATGCTGTCACAAATAACGCCTGTGACAGAAACCATAGCCTTACCTATCACACAAGCGCTTAATTATGTATTAGCACAAGATATTGCTAGTCCTCTTAATGTGCCTAATCATGATAATTCTGCAATGGATGGTTATGCCTTTTCTATTGCAAGTTTACAGCAAAATAAAACGTTAACTTTGGTGGGTCGCTCTATGGCGGGTGCACCTTTTCAAGGTGAATGTAAATTAGGTGAATGTATACGTATTATGACAGGCGCTAAAATGCCGGCATGTTGTGATAGTGTAGAAATGCAAGAAAATGTGCAAGCGGATGCTGAAAGCATAACGTTCCTTGAAGAAAAAAAGCTTGGCTCTCATGTACGCAATGCAGGTGAAGATATTCAACTGGGCCAGCAAGTCTTTAATCAAGGACATAAATTATCGGCTGTAGATGTTGGTATTTTGGCCTCACTGGGTATTAGTGAAGTGAAAGTTTATCGCAAATTAAAAGTGGCTTTAATTGCTACAGGTGATGAATTAAAATTACCGGGACAAGCGTTAAACTCGGGCGATATATATGAGAGTAACAGTTTTGTTTTACGCGGTATGTTAGACAAGTTGCATATTGATGTCATTGATTTTGGTGTTATTGAAGATGACTTTGACTCAATAAAAGCGGCTTTTATTAGTGCAGATAACCAAACTGATGCGGTTATTTCATCGGGTGGTGTTTCGGTTGGTGATGCGGATTATACTAAAACAGTATTAGATGATTTAGGTGAAATTGGCTTTTGGAAAATTGCGATGAAACCGGGTAAACCGTTTGCCTTTGGTAAGTTACCTAATAGTGTCTTTTTCGGTTTACCTGGAAACCCCGTTTCTGCCTTAGTGACCTTTCATCAATTAGCAATAGTTGCCTTAACTAGAATGCAAAATGCAGGGGCGTTAAAGCGCACAAACCTTCAAGTTAAGTGTGTTAGTGACTTGAAAAAATCTCCCGGTCGTTTGGATTTTCAACGGGGTTTGCTTAGTGTTAATGAGCAAGGTGAAAATGTAGTTGAGTCAACTGGTTCACAAGGCTCTGGTATTTTATCGAGCTTAGCTCGAGCAAATTGCTTTATTGTTTTACCTTCTGAGCAAGGCAAGGTTAAAGCAGGTGAAATGGTTACTGTGCAATTGTTTGACCAATTTATTTGTTAAAAATCCAAGAATAACTAAGTGTACACTAATTGAACGATTGTATGATTGTCGTACTTTCGTTATAGTGCCTCACCATTATCAACTTGGCTGTTAATAAACGTCATGAAGCATCAATTAAGTTTTGCAACAATTACACTGTTAAGTGACTGTATTGCTGAGGTTGTCGTAAATAAAGATGTCGAAATTTCGTTAGAAATGGTTGAAGAGTATGAGGCTTTTTTTGCTGATAAATTTAGCAATGCTTTTGGTTTATTAGTAAATAAAATTCATTACTATAATTTTTCTTTTGAAGCAAAGTTGTCTATTGGATCTCATGCTAACTTAAAGGCAATAGCCGTTATTAATTACAATGAAAAAAGTGAGCTAGTCACTAAAGATATTGCTGCAATAAGAGTAATTGATGGCTGGAATTTAAAATCCTTTTCTGGTTTAGAATTAGGTTGGCAACAAGGACTTGATTGGTTAAAAGAAGAGTTATCGGCAACTAGCTGACAACTCTTTCTAGTTATTCGTTAAACGCTTTATTACAATTGAGAAAAACACTTAGCAGCTGCTTCTAATGTTTTTTCAATTATTTCATCGCTGTGAGCTGTTGATAAAAAGCCTGTTTCAAATGCAGATGGCGCCAAGTAAACACCATGCTCTAGCATTAAATGGAAGAAACGTTTAAATTTCTCACTGTCACACGCCATTACTTGTTCAAAGGTAGTGATGGGTGTTTTATCGCTAGTGAAGAAGAAACCAAACATTGCACCAACATAGTTAATACTTAAATCAACACCGTGTCGCTCAGCTGCGGCTTTTAAGCCCATAGCTAATTTTTCAGTTGCGGCATTTAATTGCTGATGTTTATCACCTTGTGCTAATTCGGTTAACGAAGCTAGACCTGCTGCCATAGCAATAGGGTTGCCAGAAAGAGTACCCGCTTGATATACAGGGCCGACAGGGGCAATGTAATCCATAATTACTTGCTTACCACCGAATGCACCAACAGGCATGCCGCCGCCAATCACTTTACCTAAAGTTGTTAAGTCAGGCTTAATGTTGTAATGCGCTTGGGCGCCACCTAAAGCAACACGAAAACCTGTCATAACTTCATCAAAGATAAGTACAGAGCTATATTCATCACAAACTTCACGTAAACCTTCAAGAAAACCTTCAACAGGTGGAATACAGTTCATGTTGCCTGCGACTGGCTCAACAATGATACAAGAAATTTGATCAGGATATTTAGTAAAAATTTCTTTTACTTCTTCAAGGTTATTATAACTAACCGTTAATGTGTGCTTAGCAAAATCAGCAGGAATACCTGGAGAGTTAGGCACACCTAGGGTTAATGCACCAGAGCCGGCTTTTACTAATAATGAATCGGCATGGCCATGGTAACAGCCTTCGAATTTCAAAATTTTGTCGCGACCAGTGAAACCTCGAGCTAAACGAATAGCACTCATGGTTGCTTCGGTGCCTGAGCTAACCATACGTAAAGATTCCATTGAAGGAACTAATTCACGTACTTTTTCCGCCATGGTAATTTCTAGCTCAGTAGGCGCTCCAAAGCTTAAGCCACTTTGTGCTGTACTAATTACGGCATCTAAAATAGCAGGGTGATTGTGACCTAAAATCATAGGTCCCCAAGAGCCAACATAATCAATATAAGCGTTATCGTCGACATCATAAATGTAAGCACCTTCTGCGCGCTTGATAAATGATGGTGTTCCACCAACACTGTTGAATGCTCTTACTGGCGAATTTACGCCACCAGGAATAACACTTTTTGCTTGAGCAAATAGTTGTTCTGAATTGCTTGTTGAAAGGTTCGTTGATCCATTCATAATAAAACTCTTTTTTGGTTCGTTGGTGTCTTAGTGATTATGTAAATACTTGACCTGATAAAGGCAAGGTTTCACTCAGAAAATTTATAAATTAGTTATTTGTTAACAGAAAAATTAGCGTTTATTTGTATGCCAGTTTACGTCTTTCTCAAATTGCGTTAATTGATCTTCAACACCTAATGTTAAAGCAAATAATGCCATTCTTACTAAAACGCCATTTTGCGCTTGCCTGAAAATAGCTAAGCTGTCTAAATCATTTAAATCAATGTCTAGTTCATTGGCTTCAGGGCGAGAATCTCGCGGCAGAGGGTGCATTATTACGGTGTTTTCACGACAATATTGCTGATAGACACTTTTATTCAAACTGAAATGGCCACGATATAAATCAGCTTCATCTTTACTTGCAAAACGCTCTTGTTGAATGCGAGTTTGGTAAATAATATCGCAAGATAAATTGCCTGCCATAGTATCTGTAACTATCACTTGATGGCCTGCATTTTCTAGTGTTGAAATGACACTGTCAGGCATCTGTAATGCTGTTGGAGAAACCATTGTTACTTTAACATTATTATAAAGGCTCAATAGTTTTGATAGTGAATGTACCGTGCGGCCGTGCTTTAAATCGCCCATCAAAACAATATCAAGGTTATCTAAACCTTTGTGAAAATGCATCATTTCAGACTGTATGGTGAATAAATCTAACAAAGCTTGTGTTGGATGCTCATTGGCTCCATCGCCACCATTAATAACAGGAACAGTGCTGCCTTTTGCAAACCTCTCAACTGAATGCATTTGTGGATGACGCATAGCAATAACATCACTATAGCCACTGATCACTTGTGCGGTATCAAATAAAGATTCGCCTTTGCTTAAAGATGAATTCTCTTGGCCTACCGTTTCTCGAACAAAGCCGCCAAGTAAATTAAAAGCGGTACCGAAGCTAACCCGAGTTCTTGTGCTTGGTTCAAAAAATAGATTGCTTAGAATCGCACCATCAAGCACCGTACAGCGCTTTTGACGAGCAGCATAAGGTGCCATTTGTGCTGAAATATCTAGTATTTTTGCAATAGCATCGCGATCAAATTGGGATACTGACAGGACATGGCTACCTTGAAATTTCATCATATTGATAAGTCCAGTAGTTAATAAAGGGCAAAAAATTTGCAGAAATATAGCATAAAATTAGTGTTTTTAGAATGATAAAAGTAACTTTTAACTCGATAGTTATTTCAGCTTAAAAGAGGATTAAGCACTAAGGCGGTCTCTGTGTTTATAAATATGGATTATAGATTCCATATATGCATCTCATTATTGCTAGTATGATGGCTTAGCATTCGCTGTGCAAAAGCAATTTAAAAAAGAAAGTCCATAAAACAGAGTTAAAAAATTAAACAACTTTATTAAAAGCACTTGATAAAACAACCCAAAAAGGCCAATAAGTTTGGCCTTTTTGACGTCTATTGTTAGATAAGCTTTTACCGAGTTAACTAACGTTTAAAGCAACGTTTAGTTTTTAACTGCCACTCTTGTGCATTATTCATGCGTCGTAGTATGCAATTATCACCTTGTTTAACTAACTCAAAAACTATCGCGGCATCCTTGTCAGCACGGATAACTTTAATCCCTGCCGGTGAAGTAACGGCTGTTTTACCTAACAGCAATCGACTAGAGTGCTGAAAAACATTTTCAGCAATAGGAATCTTTTTGCCACCCAATGACAGACTAATAAGCTCTATTATTTCGGCTCGTGCTTGAGCACTATTAACAGGCAATAAAGCAGCTTCCTTTTCATGTGCTTGCGAAGCGCAAGCACACAAGGCAAAGGCTAATATAGATAATGTGATCGTTTTTTTTTCTTTAAAAAAGAAATTAATTATCATTACGACCTCTTGTTTTTATATGGCGATATTTGTCAAAATAAACATCTCGAATAATGGCATCTTGTAAAGGAGATTTACCTTGTAGTTCAGTTTCCTCTACTGAAAAACTTGCTGTTGAAGACATAGGTCTCATTTTCATCGCTGACTTGTCAACGACTTCGGGGCAATCATTATTTGTTTGGTAATAAAGAGCACTAGCCAATAATATTTCTTGCTCATCACCTAAGTTATGTTGGTAATCTTCCTCCATTGGACAACCTTGCACTTGTGCTAATTTACCCGCTTCAGGAAATTTAGCAGGCATTAAACCGTCAGCATAATCACCAAAACCTGCGTCATTTTCTCCTTTAAATTGTACGGTGAAATAGGTAGAGCCACAGTTATCTTCACTGACAAATCCATAAGGCTTACCACAAGTCGTCGTGCCAATTTGAATGACTTCAATATCAATACCAATCAATGAATTCATGAATGATTCACTCGCAGAGCAGGAAGAGCCTGTAGTGAGTACATAAACTCGATTTAAATTTAATGCGGGTAATATTTGCCCTGCCTCTATAATAGACTCTCCACCTATCAACCTTCTTAAGTCGAGTGTTTCATCATAAAACGGCGTTTGCTCATTAGATATTTTATCGTTATATACCGTTGTTTCGTATACTTTACCTACGGTGGCATCTTTGCCTGCCACCATGTAAGCTAACTGTGAAGACAAGGCTAAATAACCACCACCGTTATAGCGTAAATCAATGATAAGATCGTTAACGCCTTGCTTGGCAAAGGCAGTAAAGCTATCAAATAAGTCTTTTTCAACCGTGCTGTTATAGAATGAGTTAAGTAATAAATAACCTGTTTTGCCTTGTGGGGTCTCAATGGTTTTTGCTATTTGCAGTGGTACACCGGTAATAGCTGCTGTTTGTAGTTCAATTTGATACTCAATATCATTATTATCGATAAATTTGAAGGTATGTGTTTCACCTTCAACCGTACTGAAAATAGCATTGTTTATCGTATCTATATCAGTTTGATTACTGCCATTAACAAAATCAACACCATCTACTTCCAATAATCTTGAACCGCGTGAAATTCCTGCAGTAAACGCTTGTGTATCGGGGGTGAGGTTATTGACTACCCACTGCCTTGGCGGTGTACTTTGTTGCCTGTCAAAAGAGATGCCGTAACCATAACTCACTCCTAATTGAGTTAACTCTTCAACTTCGCTAGTAGGTTGTAGCCAATGAAACTGATCTTTATCTCTTCCTGAATCGGTAACCGCCATGGTTTTAAGCTGGGCAAAATAATCGATCAAATTAAAGTCTTTAGGGTCTTTATCGACGACTTCTTTATACCAAAGATAAGTTTCATTGGTAAAAGCACGTTGCCAGTGTTTTTCTAATAATTCACTGCCTTGTTTGTCTGGGTAAGCTATGCCAGTAATAGGGCTACTGCCAACACGAGGGTCTTCACATTGCGCAACAAAATTGGCGGAGGGTTGAAATTGATCTTTTACCCAATTAGATTCTGTGCTGGCAAGGGGGGCCCTTGGTTTACTTGAACCACCACAGGCTGTTAACAGACTTAGCGGGAGTAACACGGTTAATAATAGAGGATATTTACTCGCCGTTTTTTTTATATTCATTGTTAATAACTTCCTTTTTATTAGACTTTCCTTTAGCCAACATACCAAAAGATTGTATAAGTGATTGTAAATTAGCTAAATGCTGGTTTTACATAAGCTAATATAATTACAGCAAATAATGCCAACACAGGTATTTCGTTGAATATTCGATAAAACTTCCCTGAGCGAATATTTTTATCTTGTTGAAACGTGTTAACTAACTTAAAGCAGTAGCCATGGTATATCAGTAGTAAAATAACTAAGGTTAGTTTTATGTGAAGCCACTTAGTAGCAACAAACCAAGCATATCCATAGATATAGATCAGTATTAAACCAAGTATTACTGTTAATATTCCAAAGGGAGTAATGAAGTAAAGCAAGCGCTTCTCCATCCCTTTTAACTGCTGGGAAACTTCTATCGAGTTGGTTTCTGCGTGGTTTACAAACAAGCGAGGTAAATAGAAAATTCCTGCAAACCAAGCCACCATAAAAATGACATGAAAGGCTTTAAACCATAAAATATTGTTCACTAAAAATTCATTCATTAATCTGGTTTTCCTTCAAGTACGCATTCTCTTGCTAATATTTGTGTTGGCAATATTCCGATAATTAGTTTGCCATTGACGAGATATTGTCTAATTTGTTCAAATGTTATCATGCCAATAATGTCATCAATATTATCTTGATAGATATAGACTCCGCCACAACGAACATGAACAAGCGCTAAATATGCTTCAGCTAATGTTGCTTGGTGAGATAGAGGAATAAGCTTGTGCAGGTTAAGTTTCTCTGCGACCTGATATTCGACAGTGTATTCTTCAGAAGAAGAGTGATCGGCTGGCTGCTTATGTGCTAAAGGTGTTTCTTCTTTGAATTCAGCCCAGTGATAACTAATTTGCTCGACAACTATTTTGTTTTTCATTACTTTTTTGACAGTTTTGTTAACGACAGGAGTTTTACTATCACTGGTCATAATAATGCCAGCAATGGCCGATTTAGAAGCTTGTTCTAATAGCTCAATCTTTTCAATCATTAAACCGAGCACGCCAATCTTTTGTAAAGTTTTTTCTATGGGGGGTTTACGGTATAGCAAACCTTGGACATCTAGTTGCATAGTAAATACTGAGCGATTGTTAAATAACTGCCCAGAAATAATGCTAGCCACAGTGATGACTATCATTGCAGGCAATATTATTTCTAACTGACCAGATAGCTCTACTACTGCTAATAATGCAGCAATGGGGGCATTTAAACTTGCTGCCATGAACCCCGCCATACCCATTAAAATAAAATCATTACCAAGGTGCTCACCAGGAATGATTTGCATAACTAAAGCGCCACCTAATGCCCCTGCAATTGCACCAATTCCAATAATAGGGCCTATTATTCCCCCTGGAATGCCTAAACCCAGCGCAAAGGTTGTCATTATAAATTTAGCTAATAGCAAACTAAATAACAAACCAATATGCCAATTATTAGCAAGAGAAACATCTATAGCACCGCTACCAACGCCCATAGCTCCAGGAACAAGGTAACCTAATGCACCGGTGATCATGGCGGCGACCATAAGCCTTGGCACTATATGGAGTTTATCACTGTGTTTGATAACGGTAACTAATGTTTTGTTAAAAGCGGCAGCGAGCGTTCCAAGTAATATTCCTAAAAGAATCAATGGAATATAATGCTGTGGAATGAGTTCGATTTTATGGAAATATTCAAAATTGTGAGACACATCAAAAACATTACGAGTAACTAGAGAGCCAACTAAAGACGCTAACATTACCGGAATAAAAATATGCACTTTATATTCCCTCATGATCACTTCCATAACAAAAAGTACCGCAGCTATAGGGGTATTAAACGTCGCAGCTATACCAGCGGCAATACCACAGGCACATAAGGTACGAATGCTGTTATAGGGTAACTTTAATAAACTACCCACATAACTGCTAGCAGCAGCGCCTAAATGTACTGCTGGCCCTTCGCGTCCTACAGAAAAACCCGATGCAAGTGCTACTGCACTACCAAAAAATTGATTGAAGGTGTTTTTAAAAGGGATAATGCCATGAGCAACTTTTAGTCGGTGAAGTACAAAGGGAATGCCTGTTCTTAGGTATTTATAACCGGTAAGCCAAGCAAATAATAAAATGACTAGTGAGCCTATAATAGGTAAATCAAAACGACTTACGCCATCTAAGGTGATATAGTTGTCGCGTTTAATTAAATAGAGCTGTTGAATTTCTTCAATAGTTAACGTAAATAAAACCACTAATAATGCTGATGCAAAACCACCGACAATGGCTAGTAAACAAATTTGCCATGAAGTTTTAGGTAACGCTAAATGCTTTCTTATTGTGCTAATATAGCTCATTATCAGTGACTAAGTTTATTGGTATTATTTATTGGCATTGTTTTATTGTTTGAATTTAATTTTTATTGTTTATAAGGTTATTGTACGTTACAAATGAATTGGTTAGCAAAAATAAATCTTACTGTAGTAACTGAGCGTTTAGGTCCTTTTAAGTCGGCACTTTTCTTACTCACGTTGATTGTCCTATGTTTATTTATAGGTTATAGATTGGGTAATTTCTACCATAATTTTCAATCGACTACATTAGATCAACAAAAAACTCGTCTTGAACAGTTATATCAGCAGCAATCAAATCAAGTTGAACGTATTCATACCCTAGAAGTTGAACTAGCAGTAGAACAGTTAGCTAGCCAGAATGCTCAAGCAACGTTGAAAAAAATGTCTCTTGAGCATTATCAGGTTAAGAAAGAACTGGCATTTTATGAAAAAGTAATGGCACCTGAGAAAGAAGCTGATGGTTTAGTTATTGATAATATTAAAATAACAGCAAGTCAAAGTCCTAATCATTACAATTTTCAAGTTGTGTTAGTGCAACAACAATTAAAGAAGCGCTACGCCAAAGGTTATGTTGATTTGGTTGTAACAGGGAGTTTGGCAAACAAGCCAAGCCAGTTAAAACTTTCTGATATTTCATCTATTACAAGAAAAGAGCTGTCATTTAGCTTTAAATATTTTCAGGTGATAGAGGGCAGTTTCACATTACCGACAAATTTTGTGCCTGAAAAAACACAATTATCTGCAATATTAACGAAAAGCAAATGGCAGAAATATCAAAAGCTTAATAAAACACAATCTTGGAGTATAGAATAAAAAAACAATAATACTTGATTAAATTAGTCAGGTTTAAGATAATTGCCGCGATTTTATAGTTTTCCCCTTTTTTAATGAAAAGTAGAGTTCCATGTCTGACCCCATCTCAAATCCAGAATTACCGATTAAATTTACCGATTCAGCGGCAAAAAAAGTGTTGTCTCTAATCACCGAAGAAGAAAACCCTGAGTTAAAACTTAGAGTTTATGTTACTGGTGGCGGTTGTTCTGGTTTTCAGTATGGTTTTACTTTCGATGAAAAAATAAATGAAGGTGATATGACCATAGAAAAGCAAGGTGTGATTATGGTAATTGACCCCATGAGCTTACAATACTTAGTTGACGGTGAAGTTGACTATCTTGAAAGTCTAGAAGGCAGTCGCTTTGTTGTTAATAATCCCAACGCAACAACTACATGCGGTTGTGGTTCTTCTTTTTCTATTTAAGCGTACGCTCTCATTTTATAAACCTGCTTTTGAGCAGGTTTTTTTATGTTCAGGATTAACGGGCAATTTTTTACTCCTGCAAAAGCAGCACTTCCTCCACCCTTGGCGGTCGTATATTGCGGTGCCATTGGTGGTAAAATCGTGTATCTCTTTATTTTAATATCACTCCCATTAAATAGTTACCCCTGCTTTTTTATGCATGTATAATTGTTCATCAGCTTGCTTTAATAACTCTTCCATCGTTTTTTTACCATCACTAGCGGCAGCACCGCAACTGATGGTTATGGGTAAATTTGAATTCTGATAGGGCATAGGGTTAGTTTGAAAAAATTCAGTTAGACGTTTACATGCTAACAATGCTTCTTGGTAATTTTGACTCGCTAAGGTGATCACAAATTCATCACCGGCATAACGAAAGCACTTATCGTTTTCACGAATTAACTCTTGTAGTTGAGTCGCCACATAAGTAAGTACTTTGTCACCACAATCATGACCGTAAGTGTCATTGATTTGTTTAAATTTATTGCAATCAATAAAAAGTACTGAAAAAGGCACGTTATAACGACGTTGTCGAATCAGTTCTTCATTAATTGAAACTTCCATTAATCGTCGATTAGCAACACCTGTTAACCTATCGTAATGAGCCATGTACTCTAATTGTTCTCTAATTAAAGCATTAGACAAACACAAGCTTACTTTCACCGCGAGTTGTTCTAAATGTACTGTGCCTAAATTAGGCTGAAAGCGTTTTTTATCATTATCAGTAAATAGTAAACTCCCAAACAGCTTGTCTTCTATTACTAATGGGGTTAAAGCCACTGATTGTGTTTGTTTGCTTAAGCTTTTTGGAAGTATATTCCTGATATTTTCAATATTATCTGTCAGAAATGGCTTTCTTTCGGGATGAAGTTTTTGCAGTGTTTCAATAGCAATATTTCTGCTATTTTTTTGGTGCCAACTTGATTGCATATTACCGCTTAGCAGATAACTTATAGGGGTTGGCTCTGCCAATAACAAACAAATACCCGTTAAGTTAAATTTGTCTTTTATTGATGTTAACAGTTGGTGCAACAATTCTTGGCTTGTTTTGCAGCTTAATATTTGAGTTTCTATGTCGAATAGCTTCTGTGCTATTTCGGCATTTACGCGTGAGTTCTCAATAACATTGGCTAATTTACGTTCTAATTCTACTTTAGTTTCAGACATATAACACATACCTGTTTTGACAAGTTAAGAAATTAGGGGGCCTTATACCAATTGAAATAACTTGGTATCTGCATTGTGGATTTTTTTTTGTTGGCTGGCAAGAAAAACTAACCTTCCATTAATAACATTTCAATAATTGTGTTCATATTAAGGTCAAATTCTTCAGCTTTTACGGCTTTGACAATAAAGTCGTCAGTATCAGTTAAATCAATATCTTGGGTATTAAGGTATTGATTTAGTTTTACGCTATAAAATGATCGTACTTTAGGGTTTGTCGGATCCTTACTGTTTCGTTGCTCAACAACAGCAAGCTTTTTAGACTCTAATTGCACAAGTGTGCCGATAGGAAATACGCCAATACATTGAATAAATTGATTGACTAATTTGCTATCAAGGTGATTACTTTTAGCGAGTTCTCGCAAAATAGAAAAAGCTTTGTCGTGGGGGAAACCATCTTTATAACAACGGTTTGCGGTCAAGGCATCAAAAATATCGCAAATAGCAATCATGCGGCCGTACTTATGGATATCTTTTCCTTCAATTTGGAACGGATAACCTTCACCATTTAATTTTTCATGGTGTAATGCAGCAATTTCCATGCTTAGTTTACTAATGCCGGGGGTTTTCTTGATGATGTCAATTGAATGATTTGCATGAGTTTTCATAATCGTAAACTCTTCATCGGTGAGCTTGCCGGGTTTATTTAAAATTTCATCAGGAATTTTTATTTTACCAATATCATGTAAAAAAGCGCCAATGCTCAGATGATGTACCACTTTTTTGCTCATTTTTAAATGGTAAGCAAAAATAGTGATGTAAACAGATACCGCGACAGAGTGCTCTAATAAATACTCATCTTTTTCGCGAATATTTACCATGCAGGCTAAAGAGTCAGGGTTATTAAAAATAGCATCAACAGCTTTACTTGTTACGTCAAGAACAGGTTTTAAATCAACAGTTGTGCCACTTAACGCATTAGAAAAAAGGTTTTTTTGAATGTCCTTTGATTCATTGAAAATTTCTACCGCCTGTTTCACTTCTGCAGAAATTTCAGCTTTACTTTTATTATTACTCGCTTGTGTGAGTGTTTTACTGTCGTCAACATATACAGAAATAACATTTTTACTTTTAAGATGATTAATGACTTTAGTGCTTTTTATATGACCCGGTGCACTTAATGAAAATGTACCACTTTGCTTAGCAATTTCAGTTACATATTGACCTACACTCAATTCGGTAAGTTGTTTTTCTACAATCATCTAATTCAATACCAATTAACTACAAAAATAATAGGGATATTATGCTTTGTTCGATATTAGCGAGTTTTTTATGATTACACAATTCATATGTTTGTACAAAAAATGGCATTAAGATGGCGATTTATGTTGGTCTTTTTATTGCATTAGATTTAATATCATGAGCTTTAATTATTTAGTTTTGTACTTTATTGCCGATAACTATTAAGGCGAAAATATTTTTTGCCTACTCTTCTTAGGATTAATATATGCGTGCTCTTCTTTTCATTATTTATATGTGCTTTTTACCTTTAGCTTACGGGCAGAATTTAACTGCAGTACAAATTTATACAGATGATCAATTGCTTAACTTAATCAAAGAAAATAAACATCTAAGCCAAGTTGTATTGGATGAATGTCAATTGGTTCAAGACATTGAAGCTAGGGCTCTGAAATCTAAAATGCCATCTTACCAATTTTTATGGGGTGATATGTTAGCCTATGGTGTATGCGTTAAAAAAGATATTGAGTTAGGTTTGCATTATATGCGTTTAGCAGCAGATCAAGGGTTGGTTGAAGGCATTGAACAAATAGGGCGGTATTATCATGTAGGTAAGTTTATGCAGAAGGATATAGAACAAGCCATTTTTTTTCTAAAAGCTGCCGCTTCTATGAATAATCTTGCCGCTCAAATGCGTTTAGCGACTATTTATCACCAAGGTTATGGTAGCCCACTAGATTATCCTGAATTATATTCTCAACTTCACCATGCAATTACAGATGATAAAGCCACCCATAAGAAAATTACCCAATTGAAAAGTCAATTAGCGATGAAAATGCCAACGCATGTGGTGAATGCGGCTAAGAAAACTGATTATACCAACTAAAGTTGCGCGTTTTTAGTTTCGAGTGGAAAGTGGCAAGTTTGTGGTATACTTGGTTTTAGTCAATTCTTATTTCCATTCATTACAAGTAATCCATTATTGTGACCTTAAACGATCCCCACGCTAAACGTGAAGCTAAAAAATACGAAAAGCCAGTAGCTTCGCGTGAATTATTGTTATCTATCATTGAGAAATGCTCACCTCCGCCGACCTTTAATACTTTAGCTAAACAGTTAAAGTATCAAGAAGACCATTTGCTTGTTGGCTTAAAGCGTCGTTTACGTGCGATGGAAAATAGTGGTCAGCTAGTTTTTAATAAATTTAAGCAATATGCCATACCTGAAAAAAATAGTTTGTTAACAGGAAAAGTACTTGGTCATCGAGATGGTTTTGGCTTTTTCTCGCCAGAAGACTCAAGTGTAAAAGACAAGCGCGGTAAAGATTTTTATATTTCTTCTCATGAAATGCAGCGTGTATTTCATGGTGATATTGTGCAAGCAATATTAATAGATCGTACTGATAGAAAAGGCAGAAAAGAAGTTAAAATTCTTGAAGTCATTGAACCAAGAAAAGCGCCTATTGTTGGCCGCTTTAATGTTGAACATCATGTTTGTACTGTAATACCAGAAGATAGCAAAATAAAACAAGAGATATTAATTGACCCAAAAGCCAAGTTAGGCGCACGTCATGGTCAAATGGTGGTGGTTGATTTAGTACAAAGACCAACTAAACGCTCTCATGCTATTGGTAATGTTATTGAAGTTTTAGGCGATCATATGGCGCCTGGTATGGAAATAGAAATTGCTTTACGAGCTCATGATTTACCTCATCAGTTTCCTCATACAGTAGAATCGGAAGTTGCAGGTATTGCTAATGAAGTTGAAGAGTCAGCGAAATTGCCTCGCAAAGATTTACGAGGTTTGCCATTAGTCACTATTGACGGCGAAGATGCTCGTGATTTTGATGATGCAGTTTACTGCGAGCCTAAAAAATCTGGTGGTTGGCGTTTATGGGTTGCCATCGCTGATGTTAGCTATTACGTTCGCCACGGTAGCGCATTAGATGATGAAGCTATTTCTCGTGGTAATTCCGTTTATTTTCCAAGCCAAGTTATTCCTATGCTACCGGAAAAACTATCGAACGGTTTATGTTCCCTAAACCCTGATGTTGACAGGCTTTGTATGGTTTGTGAAATGACGGTAAGTAGTGCAGGCAAATTATCAGGCAGTAAATTTTACCCCGCTGTAATGCGCTCTCATGCTCGTTTTACCTATAGTAAAGTTGCGGCAATACTTGATGCTAAAGAAAATAAAAGTGAAAACGAAACTAAAAAAGCCAAGGAAGGTCAAGAACTTCGAGAACAATACTCGGCACTTGTTCCTGATTTAGAAAACCTAAAAGACATGTACTTAGCATTAAGTGATTCTCGCAACAAACGTGGTGCAATTGCTTTTGAAACACAAGAATCTTTGTTTCTCTTTAATGACGATAAAAAAATAGAAAGTGTTGTGCCTCTTATTCGCAATGATGCTCATAAAATCATTGAAGAATGTATGATTTTGGCAAATGTAGCCACAGCAAAGTTTATTGAAAAGCATAACAAGCCGGGATTATTTCGTGTGCACGATAAACCTAGTGAAGATAAATATAATAATTTTGTTAGTTATTTGTCTGAACTGGGTATTACGCTGCCAAACAGAGAAGAACCTGAACCGAGAGATTATTGTGATATTTTAGCTAAAATTACCAATCGCCCTGATCAAGAACTCATACAAACTATGTTGCTACGCTCAATGCGACAAGCGGTATATCAAAGTGATAATTTAGGTCACTTTGGGTTAGCTTTAGAGTCATATAGCCACTTTACTTCTCCTATCAGGCGTTATCCTGATTTAGTTGTCCACAGAGTAATTAAAAGTATTTTGGTAGAACAAACTAAAAAACAAGAAGCGCAAAACCAAGAGTCAAGTGAAGCAAATGTAGGTGCTTATGATTATAAGCTTGCAGAAGTTATTGAGCTAGGTGAGCACTGTTCTATGACTGAGCGCAGAGCTGATGAAGCAACCAGAGATGTTAATGACTGGTTGAAATGCGAATTTATGCTAGATCACGTGGGTGATAGCTTCAGTGGCGTAATCAGTACGGTAACCAACTTCGGACTATTCGTTCGATTGCACGATTTGCATATTGAAGGGTTAGTGCACATAACTTCTCTTGGTCAAGATTACTATCATTACGATGATGTACGAATGTGTTTAACAGGTGAAAACTCTGGCGTTAAATACCGCGTGGGTGATGTGGTGACTGTGAAAGTTGCTGCAGTAAATTTAGATGAAAAGAAAATAGATCTTGCCATGCAAGGTAGCGTACAAACGAAAAGTGGCGAGCAAAAGGCTAAGAGTAAAAGCAAGAAAAAAGATAAAAACCAAGAATCACCTAAAGGTAAAGCTAAAGTATCATCTAAAGTGAAGTCTAAAGTAAAAAAACGTAGTGAACGTAAAAAGCGTCCCGGCAAAAATGCTCGTAAAAAAGCAAAGTAATAATTTATAGGCTGCTTGTTTTTAACAAATGTAGTCGCGCGAAAGGTAAATGAAAAATGGCAAAGAATGAAGAGTTAGTATTTGGTATTCATGCGGTCAACGCTTTAATAAAAAGTGCACCAGAGCGCTTTATTGAAATGTGGTTATTAAAAGGGCGTGACGATGAACGTTTGTTGCCTATTATTAATTTAGCGCGTAAATATGATATTGCAGCACAAATGGTACAAAGACGAGTACTTGATGACAAAAGCTTTGGAGAGCAACATCAAGGCGTTGTTGCACGCGTAAAACCAGGGAAAATGTTCACAGAAAATGATTTAGATGACATTATTAGCGCGACGGAAAAACGTGATATACCGCCATTTTTACTTATTTTAGATGGTGTCACTGACCCTCATAATTTAGGGGCTTGTTTACGAAATGCCGATGCTGCTGGTGTTCAAGCGATTATTGTTCCTAAAGATAATGCCGCTAAAATAACAGCTACTGTGCGTAAAGTTGCCGTGGGCGCAGCAGAGTCAGTGCCTTTAGTGCAAGTGACTAATCTATCCCGCACTATGAAGCATTTACAGAAAATGGGTGTGTGGATAGTTGGCACTGCTGGTGAAACAGATACTTGCCTGTATGATGTTAAGTTATCTGGTCCTATGGCTCTTGTTATGGGGGCAGAAGGGAAAGGCATGCGTCGATTAACTCGTGAAAATTGCGACCAATTAGTAAAATTGCCAATGGCCGGTAGTGTTTCAAGCTTAAATGTTTCGGTAGCTACGGGGATTTGTTTATTTGAAATGGTTAGGCAGCGTTTGACCTAAAAGCCACTTTGCAGTACACAAAACAGTATACAAAACAGTATACAAATTTATATCAAATTTTTAATCTAATGGAATTATTCCAAGGACGAATCACATGAAAAAACTCTTTATTATTATTTTATTGCTTATTACTTCTGGTTTAAT